>Ga0137308_100652_pt1 | contig 50366 bp, 37 predicted proteins | sample Inofrocosms_June_FD_97181 | JGI IMG/M metagenome (GOLD analysis project Ga0137308, IMG submission 97181) | Mouse cecal microbial communities from Vienna, Austria - N-Acetylneuraminic and N-Acetylglucosamine D2O microcosms_June | ecosystem: Host-associated > Mammals > Digestive system > Large...
CATATAGAGCACCTGCTTCTCGAACACAATTATGTGATTGTGCCGGGACTTGGCACATTCTTGCGCCACACATCTGCAGCTAAGCTAAACGCTTGGGGCATAACGCCTCCGTCGTGCGAAATCTCTTTCAGCACCGATATTGATTCGGAAAACGACGTCGAGCTTGCCGCTTCATTGGCACGCGCCACAGGCTGTAGCGCCGAAGAATGCGACCGCATCATCGCGGCTGATGTAGACGACATGCGCCGTGCGATAGCTTCTGCAGGCTACGCACAGCTTGGCACGCTCGGCCGACTCGAAGCCGACGGCGACAATCTGACATTCAAGCGCACGCAGGCATTTGGCGGAGCGCAGGCTCTTGGTTGGCTAAAGCCGCTCGAATTGCAGGAAATTGCACCCTCAAAAGCCGAAACGACACCGGCCGAAAGCCGCACCGACACTCCTGAACACACATCGTTCATACGCTCGCTGCACCGCACTGCGAGTAGCGCCGCGGCGATAGCCCTTTTGGCTCTCATAGCCTTTGTGGCGTCACAAATACCCCGCCGCAGAAGCGCCGAGCCCCAGATGGCCTCGATGGGCATAGAACGTCTTGCCGCAGACGAGGTGAATGTGACCGGCTTTGAGCGGCCCTCCGAACGAGAGCACGCCCTCGTGCTGATACTCAACACACCTGCCGACGGAATGAGCATAGTGGAGCCCAAGGAAAAGGACGCTGCCCCCCTGTCTGCCGAACTTTCGGACACTCCGGGTCGTTATTGCCTTGTAGTGGCTTCGCTCGCGTCCGATGCCGAAGCAAACGTGTTTATCGACAGTTACCCCAGCCACAAGCTCAACCTGCTTGAAAAAGACGGTCGCTACAGGGTATATGCCGCAAGCGCCAACACCATAAACGGTGTCAAGGACATAGCACGCGCCGACAGCCTCTATGCCGCGTTTCCCTCGGCATGGATATGCCGTAATTAGCGGCTTGTCCAACCCCCACTAAAAATTACAACATTATGGAAAATTTCCACGATTTGCTCCTTACGCGCCATAGTATACGCAGATATACCGACACCCCCATCGAAGCCGACAAGGTAAAAGCAATTCTCGAAGCCGCCCTGCTCTCCCCCTCATCGAAAAATGCCCGCTCCTGGCAGTTCGTGGTGGTGGAAGAACCGGAAGTGCTCGGCCGCCTGTCGGAATGCAAGCCCAATTACGCAGCATCGGTAAAAAACGCCAGAATGGCCGTAGTAGTGACCGCAGACCCTGAAAAAAGCGAGGCTTATATCGAAGACGCCACGGCGGCTGCGATACTGATGCACCTTCAGGCTGCCGCTCTCGGCGTAGGATCCTGCTGGGTGCAGGTACGCGGACGCTTTGCCGCCGACGGCGAGCCGTCGGAAGACATCGTGCGCGATATCCTCGGAATCCCCCGGCACATGGTCGTAGAATGTATTATGACCTTCGGCTACCCCGACGAAACACGCCGGCCCGTTGATCCCGCAAAACTTATGTGGGAAAAGGTACACATCGGCACTTGGAAACCCGAACAGGCTGACTGATGGAAGCGATACGCGTTGCCATAGCCGGAGCCGGCAACGTTGCCGCTCATCTCGCTTCAGGAATAGCCACAGCCGACGGCTACGAGCTTGTGGCTGTGGCAAGCCGAAATCCGTCGAATGCCGAAAATCTCGGAGCCGCCACCACGGCAGCCTGCCGATATGGCGATCTGGCATCGTTCGCTCCCGACATACTGATAGTGTCGGTTGCCGACAAGGCCATCGACGACGTAACCGCCGCCATAGGCCCCATGCCGCCCAACACCGTCGTCGCCCTTACCTCGGGCACACTGGCCAAAGAACGGCTCGCGCCGCTTTCTGCCCGCAACGGCATTTTTTATCCCTTCCAGACATTTACCAAAGGCTACGCTACCGACCTCGGCTGCGTGCCTTTCTTTATAGAGGGAGCTACCAAGCAAGAGGCAGAGATACTTGCCACACTTGCCCGTAAGCTATCGCGCTCGGTGCATTTCGCCGACGCCGCCCACCGGCAGCAACTCCACATCGCGGGAGTGTTTACCTCGAACTTCACCAACACCATAATAGGCGTGGTGCAGACCATTCTGGACAACGCCGGATTCAGCCGCGACGTAGCCGTGCCGCTCCTGAACCAGACACTTGCCAAAGCCGCGGAAATAGGCGCGTACGCCGCGCAGACAGGTCCCGCCGTGCGCGGCGACATAGCCGTGATGAAAAAGCAGCTCGAAGAACTTCCCGAAGTATTCCGCCCGACATATCGCGCGCTATCCCAACTAATCATGTCACAGCACAATATACCTTATGAGCAAAATCAACTATGATTTGACAAAAATAAAGGCAGTGGTATTCGATGTTGACGGTGTTCTATCGCCTTCGACAGTGCCTATGTCCGTCGACGGAATACCCGAACGAATGGCCAACCTGAAGGACGGCTACGCCATGGTGCAGGCAGTCAAGGGCGGTTTGCACCTTGCCATAATAAGCGGCGCCGACGATCCTCGGGTGGAAGCCCGCTTCCGACTGATAGGTATGACCGACATCTTCCTCAAATGCAAGGCAAAGCTGCCCATACTCCGCAAATGGATGGAGGACAACGGCCTGCAGCCCGAAGAGGTGGCATATGCCGGCGATGACATACCCGACCTGCCGCCCATGGCTGCCGTAGGACTCTCGGTGGCACCGCGCGACGCTGCCATAGAGGTGAAGGAAGCTGCCACATTCGTATCGTCGGCCGACGGAGGCTACGGTGTGGGCCGCGAACTGCTCGAAGAGATATTGAAGGCCAAAGGACTCTGGCTGAAAGACACCCACGCATTCGGTTGGTAGGCTATGCTGTTCGATAACGACTGTCCCGTACTGCCACCGCTGCCGGCTCCCGAATACGCCGACATACGCGTACTGCTGGCATCTGCCTCACCACGGCGCAGGCAGCTTTTAGGTATGATAGTGCCTCATTTTGAAACTGTGAGGCTCTCCGACGTCAAGGAAGAATATCCCGCCTCGCTCCCCCCGGAGGAAGTGCCGGCCTTCCTTTCTCGCCTGAAGGCCGACGCATACGTCGACAGGCTGCGCGACAATGACCTCATGATTACCGCCGACACCATTGTGATAGCCGCCGGAATAATCCTCGGAAAACCGTCGGGCCGCAACGAAGCCATCGAAATGCTGCGTCTGCTGTCGGACTCGACCCACACTGTGGTGACCGGCGTGACGCTCTCGTCGCTGTCGGGCAAACGCTCCGACACGTTCAGCGTGTCGACCGACGTGCACTTCGCCCGCCTGCCGCAGGAACGCATCGAGAATTACGTTGACCGCTACCGCCCCTTCGACAAGGCCGGAGCCTACGGCGTGCAGGAATGGATCGGAGCTATGGGAATATCAAGAATCGAAGGAAGCTTCTACAACGTGATGGGGCTTCCACTCCACGTGCTATACGACCACCTCGCCTCTTTTTTTCAAAAATAAATTAGTAACTTCGCGCTAAACACCAATCATACATTATGGCCGACATATCTCTGCTACAACGCCTCGACGGCATCGAGGCTCGATTTGAAGAAGTAAGCACCCTGATAACCGACCCCGCCGTTATCGCCGACATGAAGCGCTACGTGCGCCTTTCCAAGGAATACAAAGACCTTGAAAAGCTAACGGCCTCCACGCGGCGCTACAGAGAGCTGACAGCCAATGTCGACGAGGCAAAAGCGATTCTGGCAACAGAAAACGACCCCGAAATGCGCGAAATGGCCAAAGAGCAACTCGACAGCGCCTCCGAGGCAATACCGGCGCTCGAAGAGGAGATAAAGCTGCTGCTTATCCCCGCCGACCCCGAGGACAGCAAAAACGCCATACTCGAAATCCGCGGCGGCACCGGCGGCGACGAAGCGGCCATATTCGCAGGCGACCTGTGCAAGATGTACCTCAAATATTGCGAAAGCAAGGGTTGGAACGTGGCCATAACTTCGGCGAGCGAAGGCGCGGCAGGCGGCTTCAAGGAAGTCGTGCTGTCGGTATCGGGCGATGGAGTGTACGGTGTGCTGAAATACGAGAGCGGCGTGCACCGCGTGCAGCGCGTGCCTGCCACCGAAACGCAGGGACGCGTGCACACATCGGCAGCCACAGTTGCCGTGCTGCCCGAGGCCGAACCTTTCGATGTTGAAATAAACGAAGGCGAAATCAAATGGGACACCTTCCGCTCGGGAGGAGCCGGAGGCCAGAATGTCAACAAGGTTGAATCGGGCGTGCGCCTGAGGTATATGTGGAAAAACCCCAACACAGGTGTGTCGGAAGAAATTCTGATAGAATGTACCGAAACGCGCGACCAGCCCAAGAACAAAGAACGCGCTCTGAGCCGCCTGCGCACATTCATTTACGACAAAGAGCATCAGAAATACATCGACGACATCGCCTCGCGCCGCAAGACAATGGTGAGCACCGGCGACCGCTCTGCAAAAATCCGCACCTACAACTATCCGCAAGGCCGCATCACCGACCACCGTATAAACTATACCGTCTACAACCTGCAGGCCTTTGTCGACGGCGACATTCAAGATGTGATAGACCACCTTATAATCGCTGAAAATGCAGAAAAACTAAAAGCTTCCGAATTATGAAACCTCCCGGCCGGCGCGGCCTCAGGCGCCTCCTTTCTCCTGACGCATTAAAGAAACATCTGAAACTCATAGCCCGGCGTTTTCCGCTGCCGCTGATCTACCTGTTCGCCATCACCATATGGCTCTGCCTGATGGGCACCGCGGTGGTAAATACCAACGATATAATGACGGCCACAACCATATGGTGCCTCGTGTTAGGGCAGATGTTGTCGCTGGCCATCAACATATGGACCGAGTATCTCGGATACCGACGCCTTGTCAAACCGCTCCAACTTGCCGGCGTAGCCCTCGTAATCGCTGACTTTGCCGCCATAGTTCTCTCGGGCAGCTGGGGCAATACCGCCGCGCAGATAGGACGTGGCGCGCTCGTCACAGCCCTCGCCGTAGCCATAGTGTTCATACCGGTGGCTCGCGGCATGGCCCGTCGCGGCACCATCACGTACACGTTCTCCCAAATAGGGTCGCTGGCGATGGCATTCTGCCTAAGCGTTGTCCTCTCCATCGCAGTTATGATAATAACAGGCACTTTCGACATACTTTTCGGACTGTACTCCTGGAAGGTAACCACCTGTTTCCTCTCCGTATTCTCATACACCGTACCAGTACTGCTCTACCTCGGCCTCGTGCCCTCGCCCGGAGCGACAACGCGCCTTAGCCAACTACCGTTCCCGGCATTCATACCCGGCGCATGCAAGTATGTGCTGCTGCCGCTTGCCGCAATATACACCGCAATATTGTATGTATATGCCGCCAAAATATTGCTGACATTCACCCTGCCCAACGGCCAGATATCTTACATGGTGACAGGGCTGACAACGGTGGTCCTCGTGGTAATCTACGGCCTGCAGGCATACACGCTCGAAAACGACGGCAGCAACTCTTTCAAAATTGCCTCCATAGCCCGGCGCCTGCTGCCGCCATTGCTTATCCCCCTGCTCGTGCTGATGAGCGTAGGACTGTGCTACCGTCTGGGCGAGTACGGCCCCACGGCGTCGCGCCTCTATGTGGCCGCATTCAACATATGGGCATACGCCATTATGGCGTATATCATAATCAGGGGCAGCCGCGCCAACCTCAACTCTGTGGCCATCAGTTTCGCGGCCGCTTTCGTGGCCATATCCATAATACCGGGACTCAACGTGAGCACCATAGCCAACATGGCTATACGCACCAGCGTGATTCGCGCTCTTGACGGCCACAACCGGCCTATGACTGTAGCCGAGCTGAAAAACGCGATTGCCGAAATGCCGGCAAAACAGGGCACGGACATCGCCTCCAAAATCGCTTACCTCGACGACTGGGACGACCACAATCTTGTAGCAGACATCGTAAAGTCGGATTCCCGGATATATGAGTGGCAATTATTGCCCGACACCGATGTTGTGACGAACCCATATACGACAATCGGCAACAATCAGGCAATCCGGATACCGCAAGGATACACCTCAGTGTATCATTACGAAAACCACAGTGCACATAATGCCGTGGTAGATTCAAACGGCTACGCCAAAATCGCCATCGACAGCCTGAATGTGAACATCCCTGTCGACAGTATCACCAGATATAGCGAAGAACTATGCAACAAACCGCTGCAATGCACTGTAGACGGCAGCCAAGATGCAATCTTCGTACTATCGTCGGCTATGATATACCCCGATACCGACACGGCATCGACCAATAAAAAAGTACGTATTAACCTCAAAGGATATATTTTCCGCAAATAACCAATATGAAACGCACAGACCTCGTTGAAAACATTTTCCGCAAAGGCTCGTTCCTATGCGTGGGCCTCGACCCCGACGTGAAAAAACTGCCCGAATGCCTCCAGGGAAGCCCTGCCGAGCGTGTACTGGCTTTCAACAAAGCCATTATCGACGCCACAGCCCCCTACTGCGTGGCCTACAAACCCAACCTTGCTTTTTTTGAATGCCTTGGAGCCGAAGGACTCGCCGTACTCGACGAAACAGTAAAATACATACGCGCCAAATATCCCGACCAGTTCATAATAGCCGACGCAAAACGCGGCGACATAGGAAACACTGCGGCACTATATGCCCGCACGTTCTTTGAAACGATGGACTTCGACGCCGTGACCCTCGCGCCTTATATGGGCGAGGACTCCGTGAAGCCCTTCCTCGCATACAAGGACAAGTGGTCGATAATCCTCGCGCTTACGTCGAATGCTTCGGCCTCCGATTTCGAGATGGTTACCGACAGCAAGGGCGTGCCTATGTTCGAGCGCGTGATACGCCGTTCGCGCCACTGGGGCAGTCCTATCGACACGATGTACGTTGTGGGCGCCACGCAGGCCGAGCACCTCGACGCCGTTCGCGCCGTGGCCCCGCGCCACTTCCTGCTCGTTCCCGGCGTGGGCGCTCAGGGTGGCAGCCTCGAAGAAGTGGTTCGCCACGGCTTTATCGACGAATGCGGATTGCTCGTAAACAGCAGTCGCGGAATCATCTACGCTTCGTCCGGCACTGATTTCGCCCAGGCAGCAGCAGACGCGGCAAAAAAACTCGCACTGCAGATGCGTGAGCTTATGCCTGCCTAAACACAGCATACAGCCACACAAAAAGAGAGAATGGTTCGCCTAATGAATCATTCTCTCTTTTTTTGCGCATTCTCCGGCCTTCTTGGCTTTTACCCATAGGGGCTATTTGTGTATGAACTTGCTTATTTCGGAAATATTAGCTATCTTTGCGCCCTCAAATACTTTTGTTCCATTATGGATAATTGTCGCCAAGAAATAGATTTGCTATTCGAAACGAGTTGGGAGGTCTGCAACAAAGTAGGAGGAATCTATACCGTGCTCTCCAGCAAGGCCAAGACTCTGAAAGCCCATTTCAACGATAATCTCATATTCATCGGCCCCGACGTATGGTCGGCCGAGAACCCATCACCATATTTCATAGAATCCGACCGCATAATGCGCCGTTGGATTCAGAAGGTTATGCTTCCGGAAGGTGTTTCTGTCCGTATCGGACGCTGGGACGTGCCCGGAAAGCCAATCGCCGTGCTTGTGAAGTTCGACGGCATGTATGCGGGCAAAGACGCCGCATACTCCCGTATGTGGGAACTATTCCACGTCGATTCGCTACACGCCTATGGCGACTATGACGAAGGGTGCGCTTTTGCGCGTGCCGCAGCCTTAGTGATTGAAAGCATAATCAGCTCCACAAAGACCGACCCCGAAAAGGTTGTGGCCCACTTCGACGAATGGACCACCGCGATGGGTCTTCTTCAGCTCAAGGCAGACATGCCGGAAGTGGCCACAGTGTTCACCACACACGCAACAAGCATAGGCCGCAGCATATGCGGCAACGGCAAGCCGCTCTACGACCAGCTCGCCAACTACAACGGCGACCAGATGGCAGCCGAACTCAACATGGAGTCGAAACACTCGCTCGAGAAAGCCGCCGCGTGGAACGCCGACTGCTTCACCACCGTGAGCGACGTAACCGCCGCAGAGGCAGAGCAGCTGCTCGACAAAAAGCCCGACGTGGTGACCCCCAACGGCTTCGAACTTAACTTCGTGCCGGCAAAAAGCAAATATGCCGCAGCACGCAAGCAGGCTCGCGAGCGCATACTCGAAGTAGCACGAACCCTTACGGGAGTACAACTGCCCGACGACACATTCATTGTAGCCACATCCGGCCGCTGCGAATACCGCAACAAAGGCATCGACCTTTATCTGGACGCTATGCAGGAGCTCGGCAAGCTGCCGTCGGACAAGCAGGTGCTGTCGTTTGTCCTCGTGCCGGCATGGTCGGCAGGCCCGCGCCCCGACCTGCAGCACGCCTTAACCATGGGCGAGCACTCGCGCCTCGGCGACCCGCTGCTCACGCACTGCCTGAACAATTACAACGAAGACCCCGTGAACCGGCGCCTGCACGAAATCGGTTTTTCCAACGACGCGTCGTCGCGGATAAAGACAATATACGTGCCTTGCTATCTCGACGGAGCCGACGGCATCTTCAACCTGTCGTACTACCAGCTCCTGCCGGGTCTTGACGCCACGGTATTCGCCTCATATTACGAACCGTGGGGATACACACCTCTCGAAAGCATAGCCTTCGGAGTGCCCACCGTCACCACCGACCTTGCCGGATTCGGCATGTGGGTTCTCGAAAACTTCAGTCCCGCTTCGTTCTCTACCTGCGGCGTCGACGTGCTACACCGAACCGACAGCAACTATGACGATGTGAAAAACCGCATAGTGGAAGCCCTGCGCGACCTTATCGTGGCAGGACCGTCAACTACAGAACAAATACGCAAGGCTGCCGCCGAAACTGCAGCACAAGCACAATGGTCGACCTTTATCGCTCCTTACGACACGGCATACTGCCAAGCCCTGTCAAACCGCGACAGCCGCACCCTAAAATAACACTTTACAAAACGCGAATTACCAAATACAGTATATGAAACTTCCTGTAAGCAACACCAACGCTCCGATTTGGCGCGACATAACCGTCAAAGCAGAGCTTCCCGCGCAGCTCAAGCCTCTCGATGAGCTTGCAAAAAACCTTTGGTGGGTATGGAACAGCGAGGCAAAGAACCTCTTCCGCTCACTCAACTCCGACCTATGGCGCAAAACCGGCGAAAACCCTGTAATGCTCCTGCAGCAGCTGTCGTCGGACCGTATCGCTGAAATCATTGCCGACGAGGCTATGATGGCACGCGTGAAACAAGTATATGCCGATTTCAAGGCATACATGGCCAAGCCCATGCGCAAAGACATTCCTTCCGTTTCCTATTTCTCGATGGAATACGGTCTTTGCAACTGCCTAAAGATATACTCCGGCGGCCTCGGTGTGCTTGCCGGCGACTATATAAAAGAAGCCTCCGACAGCTGCGTGGACATGACCGCAGTAGGCTTCCTCTACCGCTACGGCTACTTCACTCAGACACTCTCTGTCGACGGCCAGCAGATAGCCAACTACGAGCCTCAGAACTTCAACCAGCTGCCCATAGAGCAGGTACTCGAGAAAGACGGACGTCCGATGATTCTCGAAGTGCCCTACCCCGGCCGCATCATCTACTCCCACGTATGGCGTGTGAACGTAGGCCGTATGAAGCTCTACCTGATGGACACCGACTTCGACATGAACAGCGAGTTTGACCGTCCTATCACCCACAAGCTCTATGGCGGCGACTGGGAAAACCGCATCAAGCAGGAATACCTTCTCGGTATCGGCGGCGTGCTGATGCTCCAGAAACTCGGTGTCAACAGCCAGCTCTACCACGCCAACGAAGGCCATGCAGCGCTCCTCAACCTGCAACGCCTCGTAGACTACGTGCAGAAAGACGGCCTCAGCTTCAACGTGGCTCTCGAGCTTGTACGCGCATCGTCGCTCTACACCGTGCACACCCCTGTGCCCGCCGGCCACGACTACTTCGACGAAGGCCTCTTCGGCAAATATATGGGCGAATATCCCGCCAAACTCGGCATAAGCTGGAACGACCTTATGAATATGGGTCGTGAAAACCCCGACACCAACGAACGTTTCTCCATGAGCGTGTTCGCGCTCAACACCTGCCAGGAAGCCAACGGCGTAAGCTGGCTCCACGGCGAGGTGTCCAAGAAAATGTTCGCCGGCATATGGAAAGGCTACACATGGGAAGAAAGCCATGTGGGCTATGTTACCAACGGTGTTCATATGCCGACTTGGGCAGCATCGGAATGGAAAGAGTTCTACAACAACGTTCTCGGCCCGCAGGTATTCGAACGCCAGAGCGACCCCGAGGCATGGAAGGGCATATTCAACGTTCCCGACGAGGAAATATGGAATATGCGAGTGGCTCTCAAGAACAAATTCGTGAACTTTGTACGCCGCGATTTCAAGGAGAAATGGCTTGCCAACCAGGGCGATCCCTCCGCTGTGATGAACATCGTTGACAAAATCAACCCCAACGCACTCATCATCGGCTTCGCACGCCGCTTCGCCACCTACAAGCGCGCCCACCTTCTCTTTACCGACCTCGACCGCCTCGCACGCATCGTAAACAACGAGAAGTTCCCCGTTCAGTTTATCTTCGCGGGCAAGGCTCACCCCGCCGACGGCGCCGGCCAAGGCCTTATCAAGCGCATCACCGAGATATCGCGCATGCCCCAGTTCCTCGGAAAGATAATATTCCTCGAGGACTACAATATGATTGTGGCCAAGCGCCTTGTTACCGGCGTAGACATCTGGCTGAACACCCCGACCCGTCCGCTGGAAGCATCGGGCACATCTGGCGAAAAGGCTGAAATGAACGGCGTGCTCAACTTCTCGGTGCTCGACGGCTGGTGGTACGAAGGCTACCGCTTCAACGAACACGCCGGCTGGGCGCTTACCGACAAGCGCACATACACCGACCAGTCGCAGCAGGACAAACTCGACGCTGCCACGATATACTCGATGCTCGAAAACGAAATCATACCTCTGTACTTCGAGAAGAACTCTGCAGGCTATTCGCCCAAGTGGATCCAGTATATCAAAGGCTCTATCGGCGACATCGCTCCCCACTTCACCATGAAGCGTATGATCGACGACTATATAGACCGTTTCTACTCCAAGGAAGCAGCCCGCAGCAGCCGCCTCAGCGCCGACAACTTCGCTATCGCCAAGAATATCGCTGCATGGAAAGAACACATTGCCGCAGCCTGGGAGGGCATAAGGGTTCTCGACGTGCGCCATAGCGGCGAACTCGCAGCAGGCGTTACCGGCGAGCCTTTCCGCGTGGAAGTAACTGTCGACACCAACGGTATCGGTCGCGACCTCGGCCTCGAAATGGTGGTTTACCGCCAGCAGGACGGACAGGAATCACTTGCCCGCACCGACGAGTTCAGCGTTGCCAAGGTAGACGGCAACATCGTTACCTACGAGCTGAAGACCAAGATCCACGATGCCGGAGTATTCCGCTACGGCTTCCGCCTCTATCCCAAGAACGCAGAACTCCCCCACCGTCAGGACTTCGCGTTCACCCGCTGGATATAATTCGGGACAAAACCACATACAAAAAAACCTCCGCACGCGTGCGGAGGTTTTTTTTGTATGCGGAGGCGCAAATGAGAGCTGTCCGACATTCAGAGGCGATATAAAGCACCGGCTTCATATCGGATTTGACGATCCGTCTGATGCCGTTGGTACGGAAAACTTCATAACCGAAGAGTTCCGACGCGTACGCGATGAAATCAAAGACCAGTTTTACCAACTATACATCACCCGTATCGCCTCTGATAGAGATACCGACTAAACCATAAGGCAAGCTGATTGTTTTCTCTATGTAAATACTCAGGATTATGCCACGCAAATATCTACTCCTACTGGTGCTTGCGTTTTCCGCCGTCCAGGCGGTATGCGCCCAAAAGTTGCAGCCCGGCCTCGGGGTGCGCGCCTCGATGGAAATAACAATACCATCGGGTGCTTCCGACATGTATAAAACCGGAGCGGGGCTCTCCATAGGCCCTGTATACACACTGCCGGTATACAAAGGTCTGTACTTCGAGCCGGGAGTGCTATTCACGTACTCCGCCATGAGTTCCAAAGAGCTTATACGCTTCGACGACAACTATTTGTTCGACGGCTCAGCCCAGATATACGGCATGCGGGTGCCGCTCTACTTCGGATATAGCTTCCAGCCCACCGACATGCTACGCATAGGGCTATACACCGGTCCGGCGGTCAACTTCAACATCAGCACCCGACAAAATCTTGAGCCCAATTTCGCCCTCGACCCTCCACTTCCCCGCAAGACCATAAATCTTTTCGACCACGGGTGGAAACATGTAGACGTAATGTGGGGCTTCGGCCTCAGCTTCAACATAGCCGACAACTACCAGATAGGAATCAGCGGCGGAGTGGGCATCACACCGCTCGCAAAATTCGGCAACCGGGACAAAAAAGTGCGCATACACCGCAACATCGTGGCTCTCAGCCTCGGCTATTATTTCTGAGCCGGCAGATGACGGGCTTTTTGCATTTAAGCGGATTATTTCGTATTTTTGCGACTGTTTAACAAAACCCATCATACGATAGCAATGTCGACTCAAAATAGAGAAGTGCGCGTGCGCTTCGCCCCCTCGCCCACTGGCCCGCTTCACATAGGCGGTGTCCGCACAGCCCTTTACAACTATCTTTTCGCCCGTCAGCATGGCGGCAAGATGATTCTCCGAATCGAAGATACCGACTCCCAGCGTTTCGTTCCGGGAGCCGAAGACTATATCAACGAGGCTCTTGCGTGGCTCGGAATAGGCATCGACGAAGGCGTGCGCGAAGGCGGCCCGTACGGACCATACAAGCAGAGCGAACGCCGCGACATATACCGCGAACACGTAAAAATGCTTCTCGACGCAGGCAAGGCATACATAGCATTCGACACACCCGCCGAGCTTGAGGCCAAACGCGCCGAGATACCAAACTTCCAGTACGACGCATCGACTCGCATGTCGATGCGTAACTCCCTGTCGATGCAGGCAGAAGAGGTGCAGGCGCTTATCGACGCAGGCAACCAGTACGTGGTTCGCTTCAAAATAGAGCCGGGCCGCGACGTGGAGGTACACGACATGCTTCGCGGACTTGTGACCATAAAGAGCGACATTCTCGACGACAAGGTACTCTACAAAAGTGCCGACGACCTGCCCACATACCATCTTGCCAATATCGTCGACGACCACCTGATGAAGATTTCGCACGTTATCCGAGGCGAAGAATGGCTTCCGTCCGCTCCCCTGCACGTACTGCTCTACGAGGCTTTCGGCTGGGCTGACACAGCGCCCGAGTTCGTGCACCTCCCGCTGCTACTCAAACCCGACGGCAAGGGCAAACTCAGCAAACGCGACGGCGACCGCCTCGGTTTCCCCGTATTCCCCCTCGAATGGCACGACCCCAAGAGCGGCGAAACATCGCGCGGATACCGCGAGAGCGGCTACCTGCCGCAGGCCGTGGTCAACTTCCTCGCACTGCTCGGCTGGAATCCGGGCGACGACACCGAAGTGATGGGTATCGACGAACTTATTGCAAAATTCTCATTCGACCACTGCTCGCGTTCGGGTGCCAAATTCGCATTCGACAAAGGCAAATGGTTCAACCACACATATCTGCAAAACATACCCGACGCAGAGCTTGCCGAGCTGTTCAAGCCGGTACTCAAAGCCCACGAAATTGACCCGGCTGCATTCTCCGACAGCTACATAGCAGCTGCTGCCGGAATGGTGAAAAGCCGCATCAATTTTGTAAGCGACCTTTGGGACAACGCCCGCTTCTTCTTTGCCGCACCGACAGAATACGACCCCAAGGCCGTGAAAAAACGTTGGAGCGCCGAAATGCCGGCAATCATGACAGCTTTGGCGGAACTTCTTGCGGCTGAACCGTCGTTTGTATCGGCCGAACTCGAACCGCGCGTGCTCGCATGGATAGAGCAGAACGGCTACCACCTCGGCAATGTTATGAACGCATTCCGCCTTGCTGTTGTAGGCGAATGCAAGGGTCCCCACATGTTCGACATAACAGAACTTATAGGCAAGGACGAAACTATCGCCCGCATCAAAGCCGCCGTAGAACGAATCCAACCTGCTGAATGAATCCAGCATATAACGCCGGCATAGGACTTTACATCGGAGCGGCGCATATAGCCGCCATAGGCTCAGCCAAAGTCCGCCATATGCTCGACGGACAAAAAGAAACTTTCGAGCGCCTGCGCCGTTTCAGAAGCGCACTGGCGCCCGAAGGCTTCGACGTATGGTTCCACGCAGCCTCGCTCGGAGAATTCGAGCAGGCTCGTCCGATAATAGAAAGACTTCTGCAAAAATACCCCGACAAAAAGATTCTCGTAAGTTTCTTTTCGCCGTCGGGCTACGAAGTACGGTGCAACTACAATCCCAAAGTGGCCGTGGTGTACCTGCCATTCGATATGCCGCACCTTGTGAAGCGCTTCCTTGACGAAGCCTCGCCGCGTATGGCCATATTCGTGAAATATGAATTCTGGGGAAATTATCTGACCGAACTTAAACGCCGAGGAATACCCACATACATAATATCGGCCATATTCAGGCCCACACAGCGGTTTTTCAAGAAATGGGGCGGCTCGTTCCGGGCATTGCTCTCGCTCTACGACCGCCTGTACGTTCAGGACGAAAATTCCCGACAACTGCTTGAATCGGCAGGCATACACCGCGTGACCGTGGCCGGCGACACACGCTTCGACCGCGTGACGGCAATACGTGCAGGCCGACGCTCCGTTCCCGAGATAGAATCGTTTGTCGAAAACTCGCCGTTCACACTTGTGGCCGGCAGCAGCTGGGAACGCGACGAAAACGTATACATACCGTGGCTCAAGGCGAACCCTGACGTCCGCGCCATAATAGCGCCGCACGAGTTCGACAGCCACCGTCTTCAGAGCCTGCGCCACCACCTCGGCAAAGGCCACACTCTGCTGCTCTCCGAGCTGAAAAACATATTATCGGCAGGCAATCCCGTACCGGCATCGGCCAGATACATAATCATAGATTGTTTCGGCCTTTTGAGCAGCCTCTACGCTTATGCCGACGCCGCATATGTCGGCGGAGGATTCGGCGTTGGCATACACAATATCAACGAGGCTGCAGTATACGGCATACCGGTAATATTCGGGCCAAATCACGGCAAATTTATCGAAGCTCGCGAACTGCTGCAATGCGGAGGGGCACGCTGCATAGACTCTCGTGAAACACTCGCATCAGCGCTCGACTCACTGAGCCGCGACACCTCCCTGCGCCTGTCGGCCGGCAAAGCCGCCGGCGAGTATATAGCCGCCCATGTAGGAGCGTCCGACATAATAATGGGCGACCTCTTTCCTTAGAGCATGTTTACTTTTAACTCTATGAAATCTTTAGAAGCTTTTTCGGCCTGTTTCAAGCTTTCATTCAGTAGTTATGGAACCCCATAACTCCTTCATTCAATCTCAAAACATACTCGAAAAATCATTCTAAATCTTAACATAAGCCAAAAGTAAACATACTCTTAAATAATATCTGTCAAAAAAACACCATGATTAAAGTTGGCATATACGGTCCTGAACAGATCGACAGTCCCAAACGCAAACAGCTGCTACGCCTTCTGCTGCGCCACCCTGACGTTGACCTTCGCGCCGTTGCCTCTCCCGCAGGGAACGCCGTCCCGCTGGCAGAACTGCACCCGGTATATGCCGGAGAAACCAAACTAACACTCGAACGCGAGCTGAGAATCGACAATCTCGACGTGCTGTTCGTGATTGACGAAAGCAACCTTACCAACGAAATTTTAGCCAAGTACGAAAACGACCCAGAATTCCGGCTCATACTACTGGGAGATTGTCCCAAAACCCTGCGGGAAAAATCTGGCCTCGTATACGGCTTTCCTGAGTACAAACGCAAGGAACTTGTTCGCGGCGCAAGAGGGGCTTGCAGCCCCACACCCGAAGCGCTGTTGATAGAGCTTGCCCTATTCCCTTTGGCAAAAAAAGGTCTTGTGGAAGCTCCTGTTGACATAGAGCTTGCATCGGCAAGACAGAATGGAGCAGACGCCGCAGCTGAGGCTCGCGCCATACTCACAGAACTTCAAGGCACACTGAATGTGCCAATCAAGGCCGCCGACAAGCCACAGCCGCCTTTCGACCGCATAGACCTTCACGCCACCATGGACTGCCCTCTCGCCATTGATGAGGTACACCGCATATACGAGGAGGCATACGAAGACCACAACTTCACCTACGTGGTAACGGGTCGAGAAGGTATCGACGAAGACCTGCGCGGAAGCAACAAATGCCTCATACAGCTATATGCAGAGGGCAACAAACTACATGTCAGGGCATCTATCGACGCCCTGACACGCGGAGTGACCGGCAATGCCGTCCACATAATGAATCTGCTCTTCGGCCTTTACGAACGCACCGGCCTTTCAATATAGCTAACTTGCCCTTGACGCGAGAAATTCGCGCATATGGGTGTCCGTATCAGCCACGTATCGTTTGAGCGCCGAGCCGTAACGAGCCAAATCGGCAATCGGCATCTGCGCCACACCGCTTTCTGCAGCAGCTTCTGCCACTGCCGGAGCCACCACCGCGAGCAGACGCCTGTCGAATGGCTTAGGCAGTATGTAATCAGGCCCGAACACAAGATTTTCGTCCGGGTACAGCTCTTTCAGCTCCTTTGTGACAGGCTCGCAGACAAGTTCAGCAATGGCATGTGCTGCGGCAATCTTCATCTGCTCGTTTATAGCCGAAGCCCTGCAATCGAGCGCCCCACGGAATATGTAGGGGAATCCCAGCACGTTGTTTATCTGGTTGGGATAATCGCTACGGCCGGTTGCGTAGACCAAATCCGAGCGGGTGGCAAGAGCCGTGTCGCGCGCTATCTCAGGATCGGGATTGGCAAGGGCAAAAACGATGGGACGCTCCGCCATAGAGGCAAGCATATCGGGCGTCACCACATCGGCAACCGAAAGGCCAAGGAATGCGTCGGCACCGCGCATGGCGTCGGCAAGCGAGCGCATACCGTTGTCGGCCACGGCAAACTGTTCTTTCTGCTTGTTCAGCCCGGGGCGCCCCTTGTATATGACGCCACGGCTGTCGCACATCACGATATTATCCTCCGACACTCCTAAACCGACAAGCAGGCGCGAACAAGCTATGGCTGCCGCACCGGCGCCATTTACAACGAGGCGAATGTCGGAAATATTCTTACGCTGCACTTTCACCGCATTCAGCATTGCCGCCCCGACAATCACAGCCGTTCCGTGCTGGTCGTCGTGCATCACAGGAACACGGCAGGTATCAACCAAACCTTTTTCTATCTCGAAGCACTCCGGAGCCTTGATGTCCTCAAGATTTATGCCCCCGAAACTTGGCTCGAGCGCACGCACTATCGATATGAACTTGGCAGGGTCGGTTTCGTCTATTTCCAAATCGACAGCGTTGAGGCCTGCAAAAATTTTGAACAACAAAGCCTTGCCTTCCATAACTGGCTTAGATGCCGCCGCGCCGATATTACCGAGGCCGAGCACCGCCGTGCCGTTGGATATAACGGCCACGGTATTTCCCCGCCCGGTATATTTATAGGCATTGTCGGCGTTATTCGCTATTTCAAGGCAAGGGAACGCCACGCCCGGCGAGTACGCCAGCGATAAATCTTCAGGAGTCGAAAATGGCTTGGTAGGCACTATCTCTATTTTGCCGGGGCGCGGATAGCGATGGTATGCAAGAGCACGCGCCTTGTCGGAACTTAGTATCTTCTTCATAAAAACATAGTTTTAGAGAGTGTTTAATAATATCTGTTAAACGCACTCTTATATAAAACACACAAAGCGGCCTCCCGGTTTTATGACGGAAGGCCGCTCCGTGGGCGATTATTTACTGCACAGGAATGCGGTATAGAGCGAATGTGCGCGGAGCCACAGTAAACGAAAGTCGGGCACTGCGTTTCTCCACTGCCGGGGCGGCGATTACAGATTCGCCAAGCATATCTGCCGAATAGTAGTTGGCATCAGGATCAGATGTCGGACCCATAGCGACACACTCCACTGAGCCAAGAACAGCCTTCTTGGGCAGCTTGTCAAGTATTATCTCGAAAGGAGCCGCCTCTTTATTGATATTCACTATCTTGACTATATATGTGTCGGTATCGGCATCGAACACCGCCGAAGCATATAGGCCGTCCTGCCCTGTGAGAGGCTTGCCGTCGGCCAGAAGCGAGGCCACGTTGGTACCCTTGTTGCGTGCATACATGCGCTGCACGAAATAGCTTGCGGTAAGATTGACGGTGTCGCCGTTGAACCATACCATGTCGGGACGCCACTGCCAGCCTTCTTCGTGAGCCAAAAGAGGCGCATAGGTAGCCATCTGCACGATGTCGGCATTACGTTCGAGTCCTGTCATAAAAGCAGCTTCGAGCAGCGATGCGTCAAAGTGGTTGAACTTGCGTCCACGTGGGTGGCAGGCATACTCTCCTGCAAACACCTTGGGCCCGCGACGGTCGTAGTTGTCATATCTTGCGGCATTGTCGCGGAACCATTCAGCCGACTGGTAATAGTGCTCGTCGACAAGGTCGGCCCCGAGGCGGCGCATCTCAGGCCAAAGATAGTCGAAATGCTTGCCGTCGGCCGACGGACCTGACGAACCCACTATCTTGATTTCGGGGTGTGCCTTACGAAGCGCTTTAACAAAGGGTTCGAGGCGCTCCACGTATTCAGGCCCCCACTGTTCGTTGCCTATGGCAAGGAATTTGAGATTGAAAGGCTCGGGGTGTCCCATCGAGGCACGCAGGCCGCCCCATGTGGTGTTGGTGTCACCATTGGCAAACTCGATAAGATCGATGGCGTCCTGTATATATTCGTCGAGGCTGTCGACAGGCACCTGCACCTTCGGGTCGGGATTCTCATACTGGCACACCATGCCCACATTCAGCACGGGCAACGGCTCGGCACCAATTTCTTCGGCAAACAGGAAATATTCGTAGAAACCGAGGCCGTAGCTTTGGTAATAATCAGGCGAGAAACGGTGCTGGAACTCAAACTGCCAGCGGTTGATATTCAAGGGGCGGTTCTCAACCGGACCCACGGTGTTCTTCCACTGGTAACGGTCGGGGATTTCAGTACCTTCAACTATGCAACCGCCGGGAAAACGGAGCAGTCCGGGCTTTATGTCGGCCAATGCTGTGGCGATATCTTTTCGCAGACCGTTCTCGTGGCCATTCCACGTGTCGACGGGAAACAGCGATACATGGTCAATGTCGACACTTCCTGCGGGATTTTTCTCAAGGAACACGCGCAGCACACCTTTCGACACCGACTTACCGGGCACAAGGTTGGCTGTGTATTTGCTCCAGCCGGCCTTGTCGACATTGATTTTGGCTGATGCCACAACCATCGACTCGCCTTTTGACGCCGGATCGACGAGTTCCACGCGTATCGTTGCCGGGCCGCTTTGGCCGTGGCGTCCGTAGACTGAAAAACGGTACTCCTCGCCTTTCTTGAACGAAACGCCGAAGAATCCTTCGTTCTGCAAGCCCGTATGCTTGCTGTTGTGCGGCTCCTGCGCAAGGGTGACATACCTCGGATTGCGCTCGAATGGCCCGCCGGATTCGGCCACACTCACCTTTCCGAAAGGTATCCAGCCGGTAAGGGCATTTGGGAACTCAAAAGAGCGGTTTTTAATTTTTTCGGCATATAATCCTCCGTCGGCGGCATAGTTAATATCTTCAAAGAACAAGCCGTACATAGTAGGCTGCACAGGCGCACCGTCTTTGGAGGCATCGAGCTTCAGCACCGTGGGTACAGATGCGGCAGCACTGATGGCACAGCATATGGCGGCAATAGCAAGTTTTCGCATAAATAATGGGGTATGGTTATAAGGAATTAAGATTAATCACGGCAAAAATACAACCGTACGACAAAAATACGAAAATATACCGACATTCCACTCAACGAGGTGTTTTTACCACCGCTTGCCCGCAACTATATGGCCGTCATATATGATAAAGACATAATAAAAATAAGAGATATCGAGAGTTCTGGCAAAGCTCAATGTCGCAGAGCCGTTGCCCTTGCTTAGCGTCAACGTATGGGTATTCGACACTACTTCACTATTACGTTCATTAACAGCCCTTAATGTAAGTGTCACTTCTTTTTCTTCCGGCGAATAATAATCGAATTCAAACTCACCCGCGCTTACTTCGCAGCGAGTAACAGCAAAAGGAGCATAACTGCATATCCGTTGCAGCGAATTTTCAACCCGTTGCTTAATCCTCGTCGCTCTGTGCAGATCATTACCAAGCACGCTCACCGAATCCCTCAAATTCGAGATAAGCGATTCATTCTCATATATGGTGCTGTTGGCGCGCTCCAACCGATACTGCGTGTTACTGAGATTGACATTCATCAGGTATAAACCGAAGCCGCACGCAATGACAGCTAGAAACAGCATCACTACCTTCTTGAATTGCTTTTTTTGCCGCCGTATATTCCTATTTGATTCTTCAAGCTTGTTGTTTTGAATTATCAACGCGGTTTTCTCGGCATTGAGATTCTTCAGTATACTTTTAAAGCTCGTAAGACGAACCGTGTCAAAATCCTTGTCCTTCAATACTATGGTGAACCCGAATCTGCACGAAGCATTTACAATTTCCTGCACAGGATCGGACACTTTAAAAATTTTTCTGGAGTATATCGAAACGGAATAATCTACCGGCGGGAGGCGTTTTGCTTCTTTGATTGCATACACCTTCGTATGCAAGTCGCCAACCACAGACATCGCCTCTTCCTCCTCTTTTGCCAACGAGGTCAAATCAGATGAAATTTCTCCGTCGTTAGTAAAATTTATTATCACCCCCTTCTCAACTAACTCTTCCACCCCTTTTTCAAAAATCGAAAACAAACGGTGAATCTGGGGAAGGTAGTAGCCATTGATTACCACGGCAAAACCGATAAATCTTTTCTTGTCAATCTTCCTGATGTATACATAGTACATCAGATTCTCGTCCCTGTGTATTACAAGCCCGGACGGTGCCACACATTGAGATTGTATGCTCTTAAAAAGATTTGAAGAACTGTCTTCAGGATATTGGGTATAACCGTCCGACAGTTCTCCAAAGATATAAGTGGAGCTGTTCACTGCTTACTTCTTGTAAAAGTTAATTGTCTTTTCCACATTATCAACTTCGACTGATGCCAATTCGTCGAGCACGGCATTGCCCAATAGTATCGGCGCGCGCTGATTCAGAGCCACGCTTGCCTGAACATTTTCCAACACAAGGCCGTCTTCATCTCCAATTTCTATTTTTTTGATATTTATTGTTCCGTCTTCAACAATGGAGCCATCTGCAATCCTTGAATAGGACGAACCGAGGATATCGTTCTGATCGAGTTTGCCATTCTTGCAAAGGGTCTGCAACTCGTTCAACGAAAGATTTATGCCCGAACAACCGGTGTCGTATATCATATTCATCGTGATACCGTTCAGCTTCACGGGTATTACCTTTACACCGCCGAACTCTTCGTAGGGGATAGAGATACAGGTTCTGGTGTCCTGACTAAGGTTGTATGGCGGCTTTGACGCTTTCTTTTCACATGCCGACACCACTACCATCATTATGACGGAACAAAATATGGCTATGCGCCTCGAGCTTATTTTACATAACATATGCGTGATATTACCGGGTTATCATTGACAACGTATTCTATAGTAACTCTCTCTCCTCTGAACCGAGGATTTTCGAGCCTTAACACACTCTCTGTATCTATAGTCTGGCCTTCGCCGACCACCACATTCCAAGACCCAGCCGGAATATTTGCCTTGGGTCCGCTCATACCTTTCCTGACCGACAATCTGTATTCCTTCTTCAAATCCAGTTGCTCTCCGCCGCCTCTGATATCCACAAAGCAGTCCTCCCAGGAATCGTAATGATCAGCAAGCAGTTCGACAGCGGCGTCTTCTTCGGTTTCGCCCGCTTTCTGAGCCACGGCTTCCTTTGCTGTGGCTAAATTACTCTTTGCCTCTGGTTTGTCCGGATTTTTTAGGACAACAAGCAATATAATAAAACTAATAGCAAGAACAAGACCAAGAAGGGCGCTATTAAGCCAGTCACGCCATAGCGGAGCACAAGACGCCTTAACTACCGCCGGGACAGCGCCAATATTTTCTTCGCTCCTTTCAGAACGAGCTTCAGGAAATCGACCCGCCAACAGGCGCACAAGTTGTTGGAAAGGTTTGTCGATTAGCTCGACAGAGCTTTTAGCTCCTTCAACTTTTTCCCTCAGCGCGTCGCGCTCCTTTATCGCTTGCGACAATTCGTTTTGAAGCTTTTCGACACTGCTGTCGCGATTCTTTTCGGAAGCAGAGGTCAAGGTGCGAAGTTGGTGCGCAATCGTTTTATTCTCATCTTTCAGAGCGGCTACTTCGCTCTGTAAGCGAGAATTGGCTTCCGACAACGCTTTTCGCTGGGCTGCAAGTTCATTCCGCTCTGCAGAACAGGCCGCGTATGCTTTTGCCACAGATTGCTTGGACGGGGATATGACAACAGTGTATTTCTTGAAATATTCAAAGAAAAAAGGACTGTCGACGTCCATTAAACTGACTGTTTTTCTGGCCTTGTCGAAAGTATCAGCCCACGACAGCGGGAGAAGACAAGGACTGATCAGCTCGACGATTTTTTGATTAAACGCTGCCTGGATTTTATCGACGGTGGCATCAGCTCCCGAACGTGCTGCCGTAAAATCTGCGACAAGGAAACGTTCAATATTTTCCGACTGCTGTAAAATCGAGCCGACACATATCTGGCTATAAACGGCTTCAAAAAGTTGAAACAGTTTGTACACATTCGTGCAGTAGGACTTATGGAAACTCACAGTCAAGGCGAAGAAAGCTTCGGGACGGCCTTCCACATCATATACGTCCTGTCGGCGTATATAGGTATAGAAAGAATCGCCTGCGCATATGTCAGCCCTAAGCACCACTTTTTCCTTTGCCTGCGAATCATGGTTATAGAACGTACTTATATAGTCATGATTGGTTTGGCCGCCACATATCTGGTGGCCTCTCGGAGTGCCGTGAATGTATATTTCAAACGGATTCATAGCATTTTATCCCTTGATACATTCCATAAGTCCGGCCCACAGCAAGCGGGGATAGTGCTCCTCGCTCTCGTTGTACTTGTACTTGCCTCCGACCTGCTTGGTGTAATAGCCTGTGCAGAAGGGGACAAAACGGTAGTTGAAGCGCCTCCACAGGCTCGTTACCGGATTGGTGTTCTTGAACACTGCCGCCAGCCCTTCGTATTCATCTTTCATAGCGTTCTCAGCCGATGAAACATGCAGGTGTCCGTCTTCAAAAAGCTCTTCTTTCTGGTCGACCTTGTTATAGAGCATCACCACGCGGTCTGTCGGTTTAAGCAACTGGTGCTTGCAGCCTCTGATACGGGCAACGTAAGAGTCCTTTACCGATGCGTGGACGTTCCATTCGGCTTCGGTAATGAATACCCAAATCTTGCGGTTAGGCAGATTTCGGATTATCTCTGTAAGATACGGACGGAAGTTGCGGGCACTTACTTCGTCGGGCTTCTTGGGATTGAAATAGTGCTCGCCGGGAGCTTCCAGTATCTGGCACACGGTAGTCCCGTGGTTTATAACCTTAACCATAAGGAACTCGTTCAATGCGTTTCCCTGAAGCGCTTCGGTTGTGTTAAGGTTTTTGTGGAATTGATCACAACGCGCCTTGTAGGCATTGTCGGACTTGAACGTAGGATCAGCCTTGACTGTGTAGCCCTGCTTTCTAAGATAGCGGGCAAGGCGCACAAGAGTCATTGACTTGCCGCTTGTCGGAGGCCCGAACAACATTATTATCGGCGCTCTTTTATCTCCGATTTTGATGTCGTCTTCATCTATGGCAAAGGTTGTGCCTTCGTTTATATCAGGATTGTCCTCGTGATTATCGCTATTATCTGTAACGGTGATGTCACCTAAGTCGATTCTATTTTCGTCTGCCATAATGTTCTTATTCGTTTTTCTTCATAAATGCTATATCAAAGAATATGAAGGCTGCAATGTCAACCAATATGGACAGCACCACATAGTACCAGAAAGAACCGGGATGCCGTCCTTTTAAGAAGTCGACAAAGAAGACATCTATCACCGAAGCCATACGCTTGGTTCTGGTTTCTGCGTTTTCTTTGGTGTACAGTTCCTCATCGCCGGCATTGTCGAATTGAACAAATGTCCTGTTCGATGCAATGATGTTGTAGCCGTCCTTAAGCTCTTTTTCGCATTGGCGAATCTCCTCTTCGGTAAGACTTGCAGAGGCGATATGGTCCTGGATAGAGTCGTTCAGTGCAAACAGCCTGTTTCGCTGCCGTTTTGCAGCTTTGACGGACTGCTCTGATATGGTATGGGTTCTTAGCGCATGGGACAACGCCTTGTTGATTTCAACCTGATAAGCATTCAGAATGGAAGGGTCTGTGCTGTTGTATCGCGGATCTTGCTGAATCGAAGAGTTCAGTATCTTGTTAATCTTTTCGAGGTGAGCGGCAATTTGTTTGCCGTTGCCACGCTTGAATGGTGCTTCATCTCCGTTGAACTGCCTTACGATATGGGTGCGCTGCTCTTCCACGGCATCTTTTATCTGCTTTCCTTCTTCATCAAGCGCCATAGTTGAAGAAGTGCCTAAGTCGAGCACCTGCTGGAGGTATTTATTGGTGGTTTCTATATCTTTAGAGATTACCGAGCCAATCTTGTCGTTGTAAAAGAAGGTATGGGTGTTTGTCGGCATACTCATAATGAGCCAAAAGAAAACGACGAGGAAAATGCCTCCCCACAATTTTCCTTTGCGGTTTTCAACGAAGCCGGAAGACATCAATGAATCAGCGATTAATTTTGTGCCGATAGATGCCACGACAAAGAATGCAATAGTTATGCCCCAGACGAGAATCTCAGGCCAACCGACAGGTAAAAGCATGTGCAACGATTTCTCTGTAGCCCAGCAGCTTATACCTGCAAGAATTAGGAACGCTATGCCAGCTCCAATTACTCTGAACTTGCCCATTCTACAATGTGATAATTAAGTTTTGGAATATATCTTGGTCTTTATTGTGTCAATATCTCTTGCTTAGAGATACAGGACTCCACTAAATAGCTATATATCAGATTATTTAAGGTGGTAATTGGCCTGTTTTGCTAAACTATAAAAAATTTTTGCTCACTTTTTTGGTGAATTTTTTGTGCGAGGTCGGTCTATATTAAAGATTTTTTGTATTTTTGCGCTGAGATAAGTATCTCTAAGCAAGAGATTTGGACGTTTGCTAAACAAACATAACCTACTATCTCCTGCTTCAACGGATATTATCAGACTTGGCTATTTAAGGCTTTTCAGAATCAGGCTGTTTGCCCTGTCGACCACAGAGGTATCGAGGCTTGACAGGTAAATACGGGTTGTGGCTTCGCTGTCGTGACCCATTCCTTCGCTTATGACGCTCAAGGGGATTCCTTTGGCCTTGGCGGCGGAGGCCCAGCTATGACGGGCAACGTAGAGTGTCAGCGGAATCGAAACACCGACTATCACGGCTATCTTTTTGAGGTTGTGATTGATGTTGTAGCCAACGTTGCGGTATGTGCTGCGCTCGTTGACGCCGGAATTCCGAATTATTGGCAGGAGGTATTCGGTAGAGTTTTCGGGGTATTTGTCGAGCAGCGCCTGCATCTCTTTTGTCCACGCTATGACAAGGCTCTGCCCTGTCTTGCGGCGCCGATAGATTACATATCCGTTTTTTAGGTCTGTCTTTTTCAGAAAGGCCATGTCGACAAAGCTCATTCCACGGAGGAAGAAGCTCATAAGGAACATATCGCGCGCATAGTCCAGCGTCGGGTTCAGCGACAAGTCCAGCTGTTTGATTTTCCTGATAATATCCAGAGGCAACGCTCTTTTCACGGTTTTATCGATCCCGGTATATACTCGCTTGAAAGGATTTCGGTTCACAATTATGTCGCATTCGACAGCGCGGTTATAGACCGCGCGAAGAATACGGGTGTAGAACGATATGGTGTTGGACGTCACTCCGCGCTGATGCAGCCACGCCTGATAAGCCTCCATTATATCTGCAGTAAGGCTGTCGAGCATAATGTCCTCTTCCTTGAGATTATCGTTTTTCAAAGGTTGGCTTGTCAAGAACTTCTTGAAGCTATTGAGTGCCGAGGTGTATGTTTCGGCCGTTCTCACCCTGCCGTTCTGTTTGAGCTTTATTATAGAGCTTTCCATAAAATTGAACAAGGAGTATTCCTTGGCATAGCGGTTGAACTCGTCGATCACATCATCTGCCGTATAGACCATACCGCCCGAATCGAGCCGTCGGTCAATCTTGGCGAGTCGCTCCACGTCCCATCGTATGCGCTCACGGATAGAAAGCACAAACGAGCGGCGCTCGCTCTTCGGGGTGGTAGTCACCATCGAGCGGCCGTCGTCCCATTCCGAAGGAAAAACCTTATAGTCGGAAATGAGCTGGCGCACTTTTCTTTCGCGGATAATCTGGTAGTAAATCGTGCCCTGGTGGCCAGGAACAAGAGATGGCCGGAATTTCACTTTAATCGAAGTCATTGCTTATTAATGTTGTTTTGCACACGAAAGAAGCCAAATATTGCGTATTTAAAAAAAAAGCACGACCTTTGCAGCCAAGAATCGGCCCGAGGTCTTCAACGCGAAGCGGCGGGTGGGTTCAAAATATTTGAAAGGCGTTTATAAGCGCTTATTCTTGATTGTTTGAAACTTCGCAACTTTCAGGTAAGAATCAAGAGTAGGACGATTGTAGACTGTTCCGGGTATGTTCGCGTTGTATCCTGCGAAGGATACGCCACATATCGGCGTGAGCTTCTGCGTTGTCCATTCTCTTCTTACCGGGCAATGCGAAGGCCTCAAACAGGAGAATGGGTGCGAATCAGACACTCACGCTTTTTTTTGTTTGTAGTACCCCGCACGGAGTGTCGGCGGCACAAGCCCGGAGGACTGCCATGAAGCCCCTTGGTCAATTAATTAAGGAAGAACTCGCCGCGCAGGAGCGCAGCGTTTCGTGGTTCGCGCGCAAACTCAACATCGACCGTTCGAACGTATACCGTCTATTCCAAAAAAACAGCATCGACACCTTGCTGCTCGCCCGCATATGCAGAGTGCTCGGGAAAAACTTCTTCGAGATTCTGTCGGGCGAGTTCGACCGTGTGCATAATTCGCGGCAATAGTGTTGCAACAAGGCCGCAATTATATGACTAACAATCTATTAATTGGTCGTAACTTTGTGCCGTATATTTAAGAGCGCGCCTTATTTGCTCTTATGAAAAAACTGTCAGATAATCCACATTAATTAATTAATCATTCATTAAATTGTCATTTATGAACAAAGGTTTCCTGAAAATCGCACTGCTCTCTGCCGTGTGTGCTTCAATGCCGGCATCGTTCACTTCTTGTAAGGACTACGATGACGACATCAATAACCTGCAAACCCAGATCGACAACATCAAAATCGATCTGAAAAAACTGCAGGAGAAAATCGACGCCGGTGCGGTAATTACAGGCGTGGAAAAGACCGCCGAAGGCATCGTGATAAAGCTTTCGGACGGTAAATCGTACACAGTAACCAACGGTAAGGACGGCGAAGCCGGTGCTGCCGGTAAAGATGCTGCCGTATGGACCATCGGCGCAGACGGCTACTGGTACAAAGACAACGTAAAAACCGACTACAAGGCAATTGGCGCTCAGGGCGAGCAAGGCCCCGCCGGACCTGCCGGACCCCAGGGTCCCCAGGGCGAACAGGGCGAGCAGGGTCCTGCAGGCGCTACCGGCGCAACTGGCAACTACTACAAGCCCAACGCAAACGGATTCTTCGACCTCTACGATTCAACGGGCAAACTTATCGACGACAACACCGGCATCCGCTGGCGTGCTGAAGACAGTGGCTTAACAGCTGTATACAACGGCAACAAGCTCACTTTCTACGGTGTAGACGGCGCAGAGGAAGGCAAGGTTGAAATCAACCTCGGCGAAGCTGTAGGTTCGCTCGCATTCATTCCTACCAACATCACCGACTTCGGCTATCCCACAACCGACTCGCCCTTCTACTACTTCGGCACATATTATGCTGAGGGTAACGCCAACGCCCAGGCTAACGGCAAGTTCAAGAATCTTCCTGAAAAGGCAGAATCGTGGAGCAAGTCGAACCTCGTGACTCTCGAATACCGAATCAACCCGCAGAACGCATACACCACCGGCGCAGTGTACTCGTACATAAACCGCGACGTGAACGTATCGCGCGCCACAAACGACAGAGAAACTCTTCTTTACGTTTACGGCACTCCCGAAGCGGCTTCCGGCAAGGTATCCGTAAAATCGTACATCAATCCTTACGCTCTGGCAAAGAACGCACAGGAAAGCCTCGCAGCTCTTCAGATCTGGAGCGGAACAACTCCCACAACATCTGACTACGTGGCTGTGGACGCTTCCGCAATCAGCGCTCTCATAGTAGATCCCAAGGAACACAAGCCTTACTATACCCGTACTTATGCCATCACCGACAAGTACACTGCCGCTGTTAGCGAATACATTCAGAAAGACTGCCCCCTCACCGCAGCCGCCAATGTGAAAGTACAGTTCGACGGCGCAGGCGTAAGCGTGCCCTCTCTGGTAGAACTTTGGTGCCAGACGCTCAGCAAGAAAGTGGCCGAACTTGGCTTCGAAGGTATCAGCTTCGAGTACACACTTCCCTCGGAATATCTTTCGAACGATGCCCAGAAGACCAACCAGCAGTGGTTCGCCGAACTTACCGCTGACAACGTGCTCAAGGTAAACACCACCAACCTCGGCTCTGAAGCTCCCACTCAGGCTATCGGCCGCACACCGGTGGTACGCGTTGACGCATTCGTTGCCGACAACGCTAACTCCGAAAGCAAATTCATGGTAGCTTCTACCTATATCAAGTTTGAATTTGCCGACGACACCACTGTTGATCCCGAAGAACCCAAGGCTCCTATAACCGTAGGCGATCTTGAGGAACAGTTCTACGGCTACAGCACACTGCCCGCACCCAACGCTCCCAAACTTGTAGGACAGCTCGACTGGCAGGCCGTGAACAACCTGATCTACGGTTCGCAGCACCTCACCTCCACATCTTTCTGGACCGCATACGAAAGCACCTACGCTGTAACTGTGCAGACCAAGGACAAGACAGGTAAGGAAATCTACATCAACCAGAACGGTGCAAAGGGTGAAACCGGAACAGTAGGCACTCCTTTCGTATCTCAGAACCTTGCAGCTAACGGTATAATCTGCGACATTCTGTTCGGTAGCGCCGGCACTACCACATCGAACATCGCCTTCAAGGTTGACAACCGTGTTCGCACCGACCTCACTTATATGGATCAGGGCAATGGTGCCAAGTACACCGTGACAATCACCCTCAAGAGCAAGGACACCCTCAAGAATCCTGACATCATTATTGAACAGGTATTCGACGTTGACATGGACTACAAGCCCTACAACCTCAACGAATATCGCCAGATCGGCAACACCAACAGCGTATCCACCCTCGGCGAAGTTGTAAACAACCAGTGGGAACTCCAGCTCCAGATCGCGCAGGTATTCGAAATGAAGAACGGCAAGTCGATTCTCGAATACTATGCTGACGCAGCAAACATCAACGCTACTCCGGCAATAGAATTCAGCTTCGTTGATGCCAAGCACGACGGTATCGAGTTTGCCAACAACCTCGTATACCTCGACGAGCCTCTCACTACTGAAGAAAAGATTGCCAACATGCAGTACACTGTTGCTCTTGTCAACACTGAAATGCTCACCAATCCGTTCGACATCGTGTTCAAGAACCCGTTCGTGGCTGCCAAGTCGTACGCAGGCCTGACACTGGCAGGTAACAAGATCGGCGGAGCTTCTGTGAATGTTGCCACCCAGGTACTTGTCAACGCTGCAAGCGACGGCGAAGCTATCGTAAAATGGAGCACTACCGCAGGTGCTCCCGCGCTCACCGCACTCGCTACAGGCACCTACAAAGTATCTACCTTCACCGTGGCTTACGAGTTCGTTGAAGATGAGGCATACACCAAGTTCGCAGGCCAGCTCGCCGATCCCGACCAGCTCACACTTGCTAACGGTGTAGTAACATACGACGGCGCAGGCGTAATCCTCCAGAAGGGTGTCACCCTCAAGGTTAAGGCCACCGTTACCTTCCCCGACCTCTCCGAGGTAACAATGGAAATACCTGTAACCATCGCAGCAAGCGCTAAATAATACAGAATCTGACTGATATTCAATAAAAATCGGCGCTAATAACTTTTGACCGATAGTACTTAGTACTCGACCTTGATTGAGAATCCGGGAACCGCGAAGGTTGCCGGATTCTTTTTTATTACCGCTTGTAAATAGGGTGTTAACTTATTATAACCATAGTGCAAAGGCCTTTTCGGATATTTTTCCGTATTTTTGGCGCCGATTAGAAATCACATTATCCCTCCTTGACACACATGGAAGACATTGAAGATTTTTTTATCTCGATAATAAAGCAAAGTCACAGCGCCGACCTTGCAGAGGCCGAATTCAAACGAGCCTTGATCGACGACGAGGAGCTTCGCCGCCGATACAAGGAATACTGCCGCGAAGTAGGTAGCACCGAACGCGACGGTTTTATGGATTTCTGCGAAGAATATATGGCCGGGCAGGACGAGGTATGGGACGCTCTTAGCGACTACGACAATCAGGAATGAGTACCGGACAAAACAATAAACTAAGGCTTCCCGCAGAGTGGGAACCTGTCGATGCCGTGCTTATGGCATGGCCGCACGGCAATACAGACTGGGCTTACATGCTCGACGAAGTGCGCCAAACATACATAGCCATAATCAGCGCCATATCGGAGCGTGCAAAGGTAGTACTCATCGGGCCGGAACTTCCCGACGACAGCGTGTTCCCTCCCGAATGCCGCACCGAAAACATAATCAGGCTCGCTATGCCGACCAACGACACGTGGACCCGCGACTACGGTCCGCTGACGGTGGCGGACGGTGAGGGAAAACTCACTTTCCGTGACTACATATTCAACGGCTGGGGGCAAAAATTCGCGTCGAACCACGACAATATGACCACGGCAAGACTGCACACCGAGCTGCTCGACGGCAACTACAGCAACGAGCTTGACTTCGTACTCGAAGGAGGTTCGATAGAAAGCGACGGCAACGGCCTGATACTTACCACTGCGACCTGTCTGCTTGCGCCAAACCGCAACGACAAGACCGACCAATACGGCATTGAAACACGGCTTATGCAGGATTTCGGCGCACGCAAAGTATTATGGCTTAAACACGGACAACTTGCAGGCGACGACACAGACGGGCACGTGGACACGCTCGCACGCCTAGCACCTCCGGGCGATGTGATATTCTATACAGGCTGCAGTGACCCCGACGACGAGCACTATGCCGAGCTGTGCGCAATGCGCAGCGAGCTTGAAAGCTTCACCACCGTTCACGGCACACCGTTCAACCTCGTGGAGCTTCCCCTGCCCGACCCCGTGTACGACCCCGAAGACGGCTCGAGGCTGCCGGCCACGTATGCCAACTTTCTGATAGTAAACGGCGCAGTATTGCTTCCGACATACGGACAACCGATGAAGGATATGATGGCCGAACAGCTCATACAGACCGCTATGCCCGAATACGAGATTATAACGATAGACTGCAAAAGCCTCGTAAGGCAGCACGGCTCGCTCCACTGCGCCACTATGCAGCTGCCGGTAGGAGCATTAAGAGAGTGTTTGAATTCAACGTATTAACATAGAAATGAAAATAGGCATCATACAGCGCGCCGCGGCTGAAACGGCGGAAGAAAATCGCAACGCCATAGCGCTCGAGGCACGCCGCCTCGCTGCCGGTGGCGCCCGGCTGATAGTAAATCAGGAACTTCACGACTCCTTTTATTTCTGCCAGACAGAAGATGTCGAGAAGTGCGGCCTCGCCGTAGCCATACCGGGCGAGGCAACCGAGTTCTACAGCAAACTTGCCGCAGAAACAAAATGTGTGATAGTGACGTCGCTTTTCGAGCGCCGCGCGCCGGGTCTGTACCACAATACCGCCGTGGTCTTCGACTCTGACGGCTCAATTGCAGGCAAATACCGAAAAATGCACATACCCGACGACCCCGCCTACTACGAAAAGTTCTATTTCACACCGGGCGATCTCGGCTTCGAGCCTGTCGACACGAGCCTTGGCCGCCTCGGCGTGCTTGTGTGCTGGGATCAATGGTATCCCGAGGCAGCGCGACTGATGGCTCTCAGAGGAGCCGAAATGCTCATATACCCTACCGCCATAGGCTGGGAAAGCAGCGACAGCGAGGCAGAAAAAGAACGACAGCGCGATGCGTGGACCACCATACAGCGGGCTCATGCCGTTGCCAACGGCATTCCGGTGGTCACAGTGAACCGCGTGGGGCACGAGCCGGACCCGTCGGGCGCGACAGGGGGCATACAGTTCTGGGGCTCAAGCTTCGTGGCAGGTCCGCAAGGCGAATTCCTCCACCGCTCCCCTGCCGACAAGGCTGAGTCTGCCATTGTGGAAATCGATATGGAACGCTCGGAGAATGTGCGCCGCTGGTGGCCATTCCTGCGCGACCGACGCATTGACGCTTTCGGAGGGCTTACCAGCCGCTTTCTCGACTGAGAGAGTGTTTGAATTTAACACATAGGCATTAAACAAGTGGTAATGAATCATTTCAAATATATTTTGAGGTCTTTTCGGGTGCTTTTCGCCGAGTTTTGTCGGTCGCGATGCCCGCATCGCTCCCTCCGCGACTCGCAAAAATCCCTCCGAAAATCCTCTCAATATATATTTGAGTTAAATTCAAACACTCTCTGAGAATATGCTATGGTAACGGATTTTTCCGTAACTTTGCAATTCAATAAACAGGAATAAGCCGTTGCGACGTCTATTAATATATCTTTTCGTAATCATCACAGCCACGTGCTTCTTTTCAGGCCGCGGCTCAACCTCGCCCCAAAGCGACATTCCCGACAGCCCGTATCTTGAAATACCGGCTGTGCTTGACGCGTTGCCAACAGACAGCGACTCGGTACTCGCTATCCCGGCCGACCCGTCAAAAGCCATCGACTCCGCCGTGGCCTCTAACAAGGCTTCGCGAATGCGCTATGTCAAGTCCGACCTTGACGCCCCGGTAGTTTTCTCGTCGAGCGACTCAATGCTTATCATTCGGCGCGACTCGGCATTTATGTACGGCTCAGGCTCGGTGACATACGGCGACATCAAGCTTGATGCCGCACAGATAGAGATGAACCTCCGCGACAACACCGTCTACGCCGTAGGCCGCGAAGACTCGCTCGGCGAGCTGACCGGCAAACCGGTATTCAGCGAAGGAGGCACCGAGTACGAGGCCAAAACGATGCACTACAACTTCAAGAACGAAAAGGGATACATACAGAACGTTGTAACACAGCAGGGCGAAGGCTACCTCACAGGAGGCCGCACAAAAAAGGACTCTACCGACGCTTTCTATATAGCCGACGGAAAGTACACGACCTGCGACCAGCACGACGACCCGCACTTCTACTTCCAGCTCACCAAGGCCAAAGTGCGCCCCGGCAAAAACATAGTGTTCGGCCCTGCATATATGGTGCTCGCCGGGCTGCCGCTTCCTTTGGCTGTGCCGTTCGGCTACTTCCCATTTACCGACAAATATGCTTCGGGCATCATCGTGCCGACATTCGGCGACGACTATAACCGTGGCTTCTACCTGCGCGACGGCGGCTACTATTTCGCCATAAACGACAATATCGACCTTGCACTCACCGGCGAGATATACACCAAGGGGTCTTGGGGTATCAATGCCCGTTCAAGCTACACCAAGCGGTACAAGTACAACGGTAATTTCAACCTGAGCTATCTCAAAACCATACTGGGCGAGAAAGGTTCTCCCGACTATTCGGCGCAGACCAACTTCCAGATTATATGGAGCCACAGTCAGGATTCCAAGGCCAACCCGAATATGTCGCTGTCGGCGAGCGTGAACTTCACCACGTCGGGCTACACGCGCAACGACCTGAACTCATATTACTCGCCATCGTTCACAGAGAACACCAAAAGTTCGACCATAAATATGACATACCGTTTCCCCGGCACGAAATGGAGTATGTCGACAACTATGAACGTGGCCCAGCGAACGCAGGACTCTACCCTCGCCGTGTCTTTTCCGAACCTTACTGTCACACTGTCGCAAGTATACCCGTTCAAGCGCAAAAAGGCGATAGGAGCCGAAAAATGGTACGAGCGCATAAAGTTGTCATATACCGGTCTTCTGCAGAACTCCCTTACAGCAAAACAGGACGAGTTTTTCAAGAAAAGTCTGGTGAAAGACTGGCGCAACGGCATGAAGCACACCATACCTATTTCTGCGACATTCAATGTTTTCAACTACATAAACATCACTCCGTCGATAAATCTTACCGACCGTATGTACACCACGCGCGTTGACCGCTCATGGGATGCCGAACGCAACATCGAGCTGATGGACACCGCCTACAACTTCTATAATGTCTGGGACTTCTCGGCATCGGTATCGCTCGACACAAAGGTATACGGATTTTTCCAGCCTCTTGGCTTCCTTGGCAAAAAAGTGAAGATGATTCGCCACGTAATGACTCCCTCGATATCATTCAGCGGTAACCCTGACTTCTCGTCGGGCTTCTTCGGATACTACGGCCAATACACCTACACAGACACCCGAGGGCAGGAACAGATGAAGAAATACAGCCGATTCCCCAACGCCCTATTCGGCGTGCCCGGACAGGGCAAATCGGGAACGGTGTCATTCTCGCTTGCCAATAACCTCGAAATGAAAGTGAAAAGCGACAAAGACTCTATCGGGGAAAAGAAAATATCGCTGATCGAAAACCTGAACATTCAGGAAAGCTACAACTTTGCAGCCGACTCCCTGCGATGGAGCGATCTATCAACCTCTATTCTGCTCCGACTCACCAAAGGCTTCAACCTCAATCTCTCAGCAACGTGGGATCTCTACACCTACGGGCTTACGCCGTCGGGTACGCCTGTGAAGCTTGACAAGCTCAGAATCGCATCAGGCAAAGGTCTTGGACGACTGATGCGAACAGGCACGTCATTCTCCTACACTTTCAACAACGACACGTTCAAGAAGAAAAAGAAAAACGACAAACCTGGAAACGACAACAGCGAAGCGGAGGATTTCTCCAGCGGAGGCGCTATGCAGGACCGCAACCGACGCGACGAGGAAAACGGCGACAACAGCACCGACTTCAGCCCGGACGGATATGCAAAATGGTCTTTTCCATGGAGCCTTACCTTCAATTACTCCGTAAACTACGGCTATGGGGCTTTCAACAAGCAGAAAATGGAGTTTGATGGCAAGATAACCCAGAACCTCTCGCTATCAGGCAACGTCAGGCCGACTCCGAACTGGAATTTCTCGTTCTCGGCGTCATACAACTTCGATACCAAGAAGCTGGCATATATGAACTGTAACATATCGCGCGACCTGCACTGCTTCACAATGAGTGCAAGCTTTGTACCGGTAGGCCCGTACAAGAGCTACAATTTCCATATAGCCGTCAAATCGTCCATGCTCAGCGACTTAAAGTACGACAAGCGCTCGTCGTTGACAAACGGCATCGACTGGTATTGATTTTTTTCTGAAAAAAAACACGCGCACAGGTGTAACATTTCCACAAAAAGTGTGTCATATATATACACTCTAATTACACACTATAAAAACATGAAACTTTACACCTTTCTACTCCTTGCCGCAGCTATGGTTGCGCCCACTGCTTCTGCCCGAAAAATCATTCCGAGCAACAAACTCGTAACAAAGACCGTGTCGGTAAGCTCTTTCGACGAGTTAGACGCCGGCTGGGCACATGTGATAGTCAATATCGGGCCGGCCACAGGCAAGGCAAAAATAACAGCACCCGACAACCTTATCGACGAGCTGATATTGGATAATTCCGGCTCAGAACTAACCATAAAATACCCTCGCGACATCAATATAAAAGGGGATTTCCGCACCACCGTGGAGCTTACCGTGCCCTCACTGAAAGAAATAGATGCCCGACTTAGCTCCAAAGTCGAAGTGCGCGGCAACCTCGAAACAGCCGGCGACCTTGACTTGACGGCCAGAACATCAGCCACGATACTTCTCGAAAAAGCATCGGCGGGAAAAGAATGCGAGCTCGACGCCACCACATCGTCAAAAATAAGCGTGCAGGAACTCAAAGCCGGCGCCAAAACAGATATTAAAACAACGACGTCGGCAAGCGTAAAAATCGGCAAACTCACCTGCGGCGTGGTTGAAGCCACAGCAACCACAAGCTCCCACACGCTTGTAAAAGACGGCACTGCACAGTACGGCGAGTTCAAGGCCACCACATCAGGCAGCATCGACGCAGCCGGTCTTAGAATAAACTCAGGAAAAGCCGACGCAACCACTTCCGGCTCCATAAAGAGCAAAATACAGGATTTGGTATCCATGACAAAGAGCACCGGCGGAAGCATATCGAACAACAAATAAAACAAATACGTTAATAACATAGGCGCAAGCATCGGAAATCGGTGCTTGCGCTTTCAATTATTATGCGTAATTTTGCGTTTCGTAATTGAGCGCCGGCGTCATAAACCGGCACAGCATCTCAGAACAGACAAATGTATTTTTCTCCGTCAATATCATACAACGCCCTCTGGTTGCTCGCAGCCTGTGCGATATGCGCACTCGCTGTTGCAGCCATATATTTTTTCAGAGTGCGAACAGTGATTGATTACAGGCGGCGTGCCGACCGCGAACGTCCAGACAAGCCCGATGCCGACTACCTGCCGGCATCTGTGATTATATACTCGCAAGGAGATACCGAAAACCTGCACGAACTGCTCCAGACGGTGCTCCGACAGGACTATCCGGCAGCTTTCGAGGTTATAGTAATCAACGAGGGCGAATCAGCAGACGTCCGCGATACCGTGGGCATGCTACGCACATCGCACCCCAACCTGTACCTCACATTCACCCCTGAAGGAGTTGTAAACCTCAGTCGCAAGAAGCTCGCACTCACACTCGGCATAAAAGCCGCGCGCTACGACATTGCCGTCCTCACCACATCGGCAGTGGAAATAGAATCAGACCAGTGGCTGCGACGAATGACACGTCCCTTCGACGCAGGCTCACAGACAGAAATCGTGCTCGGCTTCGCGTATATCGACCCCGAGGAAGACGAACACGGCGGCCGACGGCGACGCGCCTTCGACTACGTTGCCGATAGCGTGAGGTGGCTCAGCGTAGCAATCGCCGGAAAGCCGTTCCGAGGCACGGAGTACAACATCGCCTACCGCCGTGAGCTGTTCCTACGCAACAAAGGCTTTGCCCGCTCCCTCAACCTCCACTACGGCGACGACGACATTTTCATAAGCCAGATAGCGCGCGGCGACAATACCGTTGTCGAACTATCAGAGGACTCCATAGTACGCCTCCGCCAAGGCAACCACCCTCGTCTGTTTTCCGAACGCGTCCTGCGTCGATGTTTCACCGAAAGCTTCGTGCGCCGCCGCCCTCGCTTCATTATGAACCTCGGCGGGTGGTTGCAGCTTGCGGCCATAGCCTGCGGAGCTGCCTCTGCCGCCATCGACTGGCCCAACCTTCAGGTTGCCTCAATATCTGCCGCCATAATAATCCTGATGATGACAATGGATATCATCGTATGGCGCAAGGCCATGCTCGCATTGAAATCGCGGCGCATGGCACTCGCAGCCCCGTGGCTCGCCATCACTTACCCTCTCCGACGATGCGCCGCACAGCTCAAAGCTCGAGTAGGCCATCAAAAAAAATACACATGGGATTAAAAAATGCGGACGCCACGATGCGCCCGCATTTTTTTGAGAGAGGTTCTTTAATCTGATTAATCACCTCAAGAAACAGGAATCTTGGCAATCCGGCGCTCATGGCGTCCGCCTTCAAATGGAGTCGACAGAAACATATCGACAATCTCCAGCGCAATCTCCGGCTCGATAAAACGCGCAGGCATCACAAGCACATTGGCATCGTTGTGAGCCCGGGCAAGACGCGCAAGCTCGGGAGTCCAGCACAAGGCCGCACGAATACCCTGATGCTTGTTGAGCGTCATCGCTATGCCATTACCGCTTCCGCACATCGCTATGCCCGGATAGTTCTCCCCTGCTTCGACCGCAGCCGCACACGGGTGCGCGAAATCAGCATAATCACAACTTTCGGAACCATAAGCACCGAAGTCACGGCATTCTATGCCTTTCGACTCCAGATAGCCCACCACAATGCTCTTAAGCTCATATCCGGCATGGTCGCTGCATATGGCTGGCTTCAAGCCCTCCTTGAGAATCGTCATAATATCTTATTTTTTAATTAGTTGACATATCACACACGCCTTACGGCGCTAACATATGGCAAAAATAACAAAAAAAACGCCTCCAATAGTTCTCTATTCCGAAAAAATATTGTAACTTTGCATCGCAAATGAGCCAAAGAGCTTATGCAAGCCCAGGTGGCGGAATGGTAGACGCGCTCGTTTCAGGTGCGAGTGCTGCGAGGCGTGCAGGTTCGAGTCCTGTTCTGGGCACCCTAAAAGTGAGATAACTCATTGAAAATTCAATAGTTATCTCGCTTTTGCTTTATTCTACGTGCATATTACGTGCAAATGGTGTCAAACAAAGTCCGCCGTTCACCCTCCCCTCGAACCTCAATCAGTATAACCAACCACATTTTTTATTGTGAGGTAGACATCTCAGGCATAGCCATTCAATAAAGCTTTAGCCCATTTCCTCAAATTGGAGCATCCGCCGCCTCTAAAACCTGATTTAACAATTGATTCTGCCTGTAGAATCAATATATTTCGCTCGTCCTCTTTTTCGCATTGATGCAATGCAGATATTATACGCAAAAAAATAATTTTGTTTTTCAAATTATTAATTGCTTTACGACAATACCCTGATTGATGGTTCTGAAACATTATTCCTAAGGTTTCATCGGGTGGTATATGAGGCTTGTTTTGAAGCTCTATCAACAGTTGTAGAAATGAACTTAATTGAGCAAAAGCATTCTCTATAGACGACTGTCTTTCATCGTTGATACAACAAGAAAGATTATGCCTTAACATCTTTTGAAATTGGATTTGTGCTTTTTCAAGAAGTCTTTTCGCGGAATCATAATCAGTAGAAGCTATTATAATACGTATTTGCGAGTAGAGACTCGAGAGATACCCATATTGCTCAATAAATTCCTTATATTCAATAGAATTATGATCCTGAATCTCCTCTGAGATAGGACCTATCAAGCTTTGCAAAACTAAGCCATCCCTCTCTTTTGCCGAAATAATTGATGTGATACTTGAAATGCTCGAAATATGCCAACCGCCGCAAAAAGAGCAAAAATAGCTTCTGACAGGTGCACCTTTAGCAGACTTATCGAAATCTTTCTCATTAAACTTCAAAAAGTTGTCAGCTTTGCTCTTTGTTTCAAAAAGCATCTTAGGTCTTTGACATCCCACACAGAAATATCGATTCTTCGGCTTCATAACTATATAAAATTTAATCGGAACTCTTGCCCTTCCCTTTCGCTTTTGCATTGAGGGCTTTTATCGTGTCGAGATAAGCGCGTTCCACGGGAGATAGTTCGCGCACTTGGAACAGACGATATTCCTGCTCGGCTTTCTCCATAGCTTGCTGATGGCTGACCGTACCGGGGCCGTTGAGTAGAGCCTCGCCTGTCGAAGACAGAATATTGTCGAGCTGCTGCACATAGTCGCTCATATACATCGGGCGGCGTTTCATCGCCTGAATCTCGGCGAAGTCAAAGTATCCCGACACAAGATTGTTCATAATCTTCAATTCCTCCTCACTAAGATAGTTCTTGGCAATCTTGGCATCGCGCAAGGTTGGATGGTCGCCCTTGAAAGAAGTAAGCCCCATCATCGGTGATTCTGCATTTGCTCGATGAAAGATAACCTCAGCTGCAGTGTGACCATGAGCCGCAAAGTGCAGCTTGTTCTGCACAATCTTGAAGAACTCCACCGAGATGTCACTGCGAGGGTCGTAATCAACGGCAGTAGCATAAAGGTCGAGTACCTGACGGTACATCACCTTCTCCGACGAACGGATGTCGCGGATTCGGTCAAGCAGTTCGCGCCAGTAAGCACCGCCGCCATTGCCTTTCAACCGCTCATCGTCCATAGCGAATCCCTTGATGATATATTCTTTTAGCCGCTCAGTAGCCCACCTTCGGAAATGCGTGGCGATAACCGACCGAATCCTATACCCCAACGAAATAATCATGTCGAGATTGTAGAATGGAATCTCACGCGACACCTTGCGGTTACCCTCCTGCCGAACCTGTAAGAAATTCTTACAGGTTGCCAACTCTTCCAATTCTCCGTCAGCATAGATATTTCTAATATGCTGAACGATATTAGGGCGAGTTGTCTGATACAAGTCTGCCATCTGCTGCTGCGACAGCCAAACAGTCTCGCCGGTAAACTTCACTTCAATGCGAGTCTCGCCGTCCTCACCCTGATATATGATTATATTATTGTCTGAATGCATATTCTATTTTCTCCAACCATATTTGAGGCAATCATATACACATACAAGTTTTCTCATATAGGTCGAATAATTGTTTTGCCTAACAAGAAAATCAGTTAGATTCTTTGAAATAAAACATCTCAATGGTTCTATATCATCTTCTTGTAACTCCAAATATGGGATTAGAGCAACCGCTTTCCAAGTTTCTTTTCCTATAAATGTTTCAATAGCCTGTTGGAAGGTGTAGTTCTTCTCTGTCTCACTAAAACTCTTATAGGATTTAAATTCTGATTGTGACACTAGTGGTATATTTAAACCCAAGGGGTTGTTTTCGTACTCCTCATCATTGTTTATCCCTATCTCTCTCAAATATTTATATATCGGCAATGAGGTTTTGCTGGTTTTTCTGATACGAGGAATTGAGTGTTGAAGAATCTTGATTGCTTCAAAATCCCTATTAGCTCCAACACCAACACAGTCTTCATATATATCTAAGGCTTGTACTCCTGTATATCCAACAGCATCACGGAATTTTTTAATTGCACCAAACCCGTAAACGACCTGTATTTCTCTACTTTCATCAATCTTATTATCAGGAAGCACCAACAGGTTCCTATCAGCCTCTTGAGACACTACGATTTCGTAGAATTGCTTCTTGTATTCTCGAAGGACATTTGCTGGAATACGTCGTTCATACAACGAAAGACAGTTATATATTTCAGAGAAATCATGTGCGACAATTTTAACGATTGGAAGTCGGGTTCCATTAGTCATCATCAAATCAAGATTTTCAAATCTTAGTTCTGTTTGTTCTGGAATCCATTCTACAAAAATCAGATTAGTTTGAAGTTTGCTAATACCTTCTTCATCAAGCCCCATGACAATTGATGTCAATAACTTCTGAATATTATCATCGTTAATGGAATAACCGAGGAAAACAACTGGGTGTTCTATGAATATAGTTATGAGTTTAGCAGCCAAATAAGGATTTCGCTCGTTAAAGTTATCATAATCTTCTTTAGTAAGGACAAGGCTGTTTGGTTGGGTCATACAACCATGAATCTTATATATTTCGCCAATGTTAAACGTAGAAGAGGAAATCAATTGTTGTTGACCTATATATGGTTTGTAGTCTGGAAAAATCCGCTCGACCGTATCGTCCCAATTGGTGGTAATAATTCCATCGATTACAAGACCTCTCAATGATGCAAGCTCATCTTCCATCTCTTTGGGGAATGCTTCGCGGCATTTCTCAATCAAGAATTCTGCTATTTTGATTTTAAATACAGCATCTATTTTGGATACATCATCTTGGTACTTAATTCTAAAAGCATCTTCAGAGGGCAATTTCCAGAATTCTTCTGTCAAATCTTTTGCTATTTCAGAAGCTATTCGAGGTAGATCAGAAGATTGGCATCTCGTGTAATATTCGTTAATGTGTTTAGGCGCAAATATCGTTAAAAGTCCCTTCCAATCCGGGAAATCAAGATAATGACGCGAAAATCCCGACCCAACAAAAAGGAAGGGAGCACTGTTACTTTGTCTAAGTTTATCTATAAAATCTTCGCGTGTCATAGATTAAATTATTTAAGTTATAACTCCGGCATTTCTTGGATTACTTCGCCGTTGAGGAGTTTTCCATTGGCGTGTTTGTTGCGTTTAATGCCATCGGCACCCCACGTTCCCCATTGTTTGAAAAAGAAACGTGCACCTTGTGTTTCAACTTGTCTACGAATATTCAGAGCCCAAGACTCTTGCATGGGTCGTGCTTTAGGACCGCTCTCGCCTCCAACTATTACCCAGTCTATTCCAGTCAAGTCCAGTTCTCCAAGATCTTCCACTAAAGGTTCACACGATAGAAATTTTACTGATGCGGATAAATCTCGCAGGCAATCAATCCTAAAACGAGAAGACTGCGCTTCAACAGTAACACCAAGCCAAACATTATTGGGAATAGAACGTGTAACAAAATATTCAGCCATTCGTTCTGCTCGTTTTGTAAGCACCTGATAACGATGTTGTGGAGTCCTTGTTATTGTGTCAAATACTTTGTCGATGAAATCGAAAGGAACGTCTTCATGGAAAAGGTCTCCCATGGAGCAAACAAATATATTGTGAGAGCCCTTCCACTCAAAAGGTTCTTTAAGACAATGATTATGTAATGTCACTTGGAATCCATTGGCATACTTTGTTTGTCCCATTGCCTTAAGACGGCGAGCCATTACTTCTGCATAACAGTGTTGACATCCGGTTGATTTTTTTGAACAACCGGTTACTGGATTCCATGTTTTATCAGTCCATTCTATTTTACTCTCTGCCATACTTACATACGAATTATACAATGTTCATTCAAGAGTACTGAGACCTTGTGATTGCGTTTATCTGTAAAGCAAGCTGCGGCTCGACCTTCGGAAACAAGCCGGCGTAATGCTTCTGTATAATGACTTCTACTATACAACGTTGTAATTTGATGAGATTCAAAGATTGACAATGCGGTCATCGTCGTACCCTTAAAATGACCATAAAGTTGCTCTTTTAAGATATCAATATTTTCTGATTTTGTGTCGAATAAATCCATTGCAGAATTATTCGCTAATTTAGGATCAAATGTGTACGTATTAACCCCATCAAATATTGTACCCACATTCGCAAAGTCGGTGTAGATTTGCTTAATTAAATCAAATCCGCGTCGAGATTTTGTAATATGGAGTATATAGTGGCTTGTTGTAGCAGAATCTTCTTCTTGAAATTTGAAGGCAGTGTAGAATACCGAAGATCTACCATTGACGGCCAATAGTTTCTGATATTCACGTCCTAACGAATCTATAATAAACTGCAAGCGTTCTGCAACAGTCGATTTTAGGCGTAAATCATGTTTTGTCTTCTCATATGATGAGGGAAACAACTCTCTTAGGATAGGGTCGAATTTTTCGTTTTCAAATGCTGGATTTATTCTTTTGGTGTTAATAAAGATAAACACCTCATTCCCCCAATACTTTAAAAATTGAGCTATTATGTTGGTGTCAACATTTTTATAACCAAACGGGTCAATGAAAAGAACGGCAGGGCACTCATTTTTTCCATTTACCATAGTGTTTTTAGTCAAGAACTCGTTTATTCCCTGACACTCTCCGACTTCTTTATCTCGGAAATGTACCTTTTGGCCAAAGGTGCCTTCTGGGAATTCGGCAGTGAAATTATATTTTAAGGCTTCACAGTGCTCTTTGTCGTTGAATATCATCCATACTTTCTGTTTTAGATATTCATTACGCATGCAATTTCGTGCCAATAATATAGGAGTAGACGGATTGCCATCATCATATCTACCAGGCCCAGCAAATAAATCATAATAACCAATTTTGCCCGGCTTGTGTTTGTTTGATATGATAAGTGCATATTGGGGAAAATACTCCGCAACGATACTTGCTTTTACCCTTGAGGATAGGGTCTGCTTTTCAAAAAAATTCGATGTTGCCATATTTATTCTGGTTCTGCGGCTATAGAGTTGTGTGTATAATAAGACTCTGTATAGTATGGTTTAGGTGAAGAGTGATGTCCCTTGTAGTTCTCCACTTGGTCGAGAACTTGGTCGAATACTTCATCGTTCCATTCAGGAGGATAACCGTTTGCTTTAAGCAGGAAATATAGGTCTTGATTGAGTTCTGCTCTCACGTTTGTATTGGTCAGCCAATCGGCAAAAGATGATTTGGTGTCAATCAGTTCTTTTACCTTTTTGGCGAGTGCCTTACACTTGTCGTTGATAATCAGCGAACCGTGTTTTTTATCCTCCCCATACTCGAAGTTGTGAGTATCGCGTAGATGCAACAATATGTCGTAAAAGGCTTTTTCCTCGAAAGTCAAACCGAGTTTGCGAAAACTCTCTTTATCTTCGCCGAGCTGATTGAGCAGGTCAAGAGCTTGTTGAGTGGCGTTGCGGATAATCTCGTCAACGGCATCCTTTTGAGCTGCTGATGCTTCTTCAGTAGAAAGCAATGAACGACGCTTGTGATATTCCTCAACGGTCTTTCTGAGCATTTCTTCAAATTTCTCGGCAGCTACTTTGTTGGTGTTCTTATATTGGCCGATGCTTCGGCGCAACATCTTGATTAGGACTTCAAGGCGAGTGGCCGGAAGTTTGATGTTGTCGAGTTGGTCGGTAAATTCCGGGCTAAAAATACTTTCCTCAACATCTGACTCAAGTATGCTGACTACCGAATTGTACTGTAAGGCTTCGGCCACCATTTTCTGCACGACACGGTTCATGCTCTCCGTGTCGTGCTTCTCCCCGGATGCTTTGCGTATATATGAGGCTACGCACATAAAGCACTGCGACAGTGCGAGCTGTTCGTGGGTCAGCACGTTTGAGGGTTGGCAGATGTCGTAGGCCATTTTAAGCCGCTTGATATGGGCGAGGAAGAAGGTTTTTGCATCAACAACCTTGGGTTTCTTCGCACCCTCCGCTGCCACATTGTACATCTTATTTAGACTCAGCACGTATTCAGCTGCATTTTGCAGACAGTCGAGGCGGTCGAGCGGTTTGGCATCCTTGTCGGTGAATGGTCGCAGGTCGAAGCCTGAAAATAGTTGCTTGATAAGGTCAAGTTCAACAATGAGAGCACCGAGTGCCTGTTGCACATCGTCCTCGCTCGGCCCGAAAGACTCACCTCCGTAAGTTTTCAGGGCTTCCATCATATTGCTGCGGATGCCGATATAGTCAATTATATAGCCATACTTCTTGCCGGGATATTTGCGGTTTACACGGCTTATAGTTTGCACAAGCGTATGCTTCTGCAGGGGCTTATCATTGTAAAGGTATGTGAGACACGGCACATCAAAGCCGGTAATCCACATATCCACAACGATAACGATCCGGAAATTGGAGTGTTCAAACTTGAAGGCTTCTTCAAGAGACTTGGTGCGCTTTTTGTCGCCAAGATAGTCGAACATCTCCTTGCGGTCGTTCTTGTCGCGAGTGGCAACCATCGCGATTGTAGGCATCGGCACAAGTTTCTTCATTTCCTTGTCGGGTACCTCCAAACCCTCCGGGTGTTTCCGAAGCTCAAACCAGTCGGGGCGAAGTAAGCGGAATTTCTCTAAAAGGGCATAACCAATCTCGCGCTTGCTGCATACCACCATTGCTTTCTGAATAACATCGGGGTTATTGTCGCAAGCAGCAGTGTAATGGGCGATTATGTCGGCGGCGAGACGTTCAAGGCGGTCCTCATCGCCAAGAATAAGTTCCATTGCACTCATAGCCTTTTTGCTCGCCGCAATATCCTCGTCAGTAGCTCCCTCGTCAGCATAAACCTTATAGTATGCATCAATCTCTTTGACTTTCTCGCTGTCGAGAGTCACTTTGGCTATGCGCGGAATATATTTTATCTCCTTGGTAATGTCGTCATCGACGGCCTGACGCATAGTATAGCGATCGACGATTCCTCCGAATACCTGTATCGTCTCGGCAATCGGTGTGCCGGTGAAGCCAACGTAGGTAGCGTTGGGGAACGCTATGCGCAACTGTTCAGCGTATGGCTTGGTGACGAAAGCACCGATTTTGCTTTCGTCAATCATCTTTACCGAAAGGTTTGGCGCATCTTGCAACATTTCTTCCTCGGCTTCAATATCTTTGTGGTCTACCACTTTGAGCTTCTTGCCGAGGCTTATCTGTGTGCGGTGGGCTTCATCAGAGAAACAGATGATGTTGCGACGGGTGTTAAGTTCGCCTATCGCTTCGCAGAATTTCTGAATCGTGCATACGAAGAAGCCGCCTGAGTCGCGCAGCGACAATTCGGTTTTCAAGTCCTCACGGTCTTTTATAATCTTGGCCGTGCCAAGACCGAGAAATTCTGAGGAGCGAAGAAACAGCTTACCGGCTTGCGTCTGCAAATCGTCGCGGTCAACAATCATTACGATTGTTGGCGAGCCCAGTTCTTTGCATCGCAGTGCAAGCTGACGTGCGAGAAACATCATAGTGTAGGTCTTGCCGCAGCCGGTGGCACCGAAGTATGTGCCCCCTTTGGTGGTGCGCTCATCAAAAGCCTTGCGCACACTTTCGCGGAGCATACGTGTTGCGAAGAATTGCGGATAGCGGCACACTATCTCCTCCTCGCCGTCAAAGTCGGCATCGGGGAAATAGACATAGTCGCGCAACACCTCCAAGAAGCGCACAGGTTCGTAAACTCCTTTTACGATGGTGCGCACTTGGTCGATACCTTTCTGCGCCGACTCATCCTCGTTGTTTACTTTCTTCCATGTATAGTAGTGATCATAAGGGGTGTAGGTAGTGCCTATCCGGGTGTTGTTGGCCGTGGCATCACTGATGCACGACAAGGGGCAATAGCGCAACAGATGCGGTATGTCGCGCATATAGCGCGTGTGTATTTGTTCGTAAGCGTCGGCAATGGTGGCATCCTCCTTTGTCGGGTTTTTCAACTCAAAAATACAAAGGGGTATGCCGTTGATGTAGAGAAGCACATCGGGGATGCGGACATCATTTTTGAGTCCGTAGCCCACTTCGAGTTGATTGACAACGCGGTAGGAGTTCCGCTCCGGGCGGTCGAAATCAACGAGCTTGACGTCAAATTTCTTGCCATCACGGTTTCGGACGTAACGGTAGCCGTCGCGCACAAGTTGGAAAGTGTTGCGCAGACGCTCGAAATGGCTTTGGCCGGGCGCATGGCGCAGACGGTTTTCGATTGCCTCGACATCCTCCGAAGTCAGTTCGGGATAACGCGCACTTAGTGACTCGCGCAATTCATCAACGAGCAGAGGTTCGCGGTAAGGACGGTTCTTAATCGTCTTGCCATTGCTATATTGCCACCCTTCGGCATGAAGCATGTCGATAAGGGCTTCTTCGTATTCGCTTTCATATAATTTTCCTTTCATGGCGATAGAGATTAGGAATGGGCAGCACGCTGTACCAGTGCCGGACAAAGAGTTTTCAACCTTTCGCGAGCCTCAGCAGCAATCTTCTTGGCACGCTCAGCACATTGGTAAACATCCACAATGGCCTGCTGCACTTCGATAGGTGGCAGCGGTATTTGAACCACTTTCAAATCCTCCCATTGGAAAACTTCTCGTGCGCTCCCCCATGAATTGAATATAGCAAAGCGGTCAAATTCTTTTCGGTTTAGAAAAAGGAAAAGAAAGTCAATATTCAATTCCTTTGGTTTCGTAACAAAAAGGACTTTGTTAACCGAAGTCACAACAATAGGTTCTTCAAAATGATTGACGCAACAAGCAAAACACTTCTCATTCTTAGTCGTTTGCACATACGACATCATTCCGGGTTTAACAACCTTATATTTGCTTAATTCTTCTTTGTTGACTTTAGCGTTTGTATCTCGAAATTCCTTAAAAACTGAAACGCTTTTGACGGTTTTAATGGAATTGTCGAAATTCGTAACATTATACTCTTCGATATAGTCGCCGAGGGGAACTGAGGGATATTTGTCGCGGCAGTCGACGATATAAGCGTGACAAGCGGCTGAGAGGCGCGGTAGTAATGCCTCGTTCTGCTCGGCCAACTGTTTCAAGCCATTATATACCTCCACCAATTCCCGCTGAACCTCTATCGACGGCAACGGAATTTGAACGCGACATAATTCTGCCCAATCAAATGTTTCACGTGCGCTTCCCCAAGAATTGAACCGCGCATAGCGGTCAAATTCAGTTCGGTTAAGGAGCATAAACAGATATTCTGGAAGTAACACTTCCGAATCTTTGCAGCGAAAAACTAAGTAGGATGAAGAGACAATATAAGTTTTCGATTCCGTGTTAAAAGCTAAAGAGATTTTGCCTCCATTACGCGAAGTGACAGTGACATAACAAAACTCTTTAGGTTTAAAAAGTTTATACGGAGAAAGCGATACGTCCTTCATATCAGCTTTAGTAGGAATTAGCGTTTTTTGGTTACTAATTCCGATTACGTCCTCTAAAACGAAAACATCTGAACTATTGCGCTCATCGCATTGCTCGATATAGTCGCCGAGTCGCACCCATTTTGTTGTTCCTGTTTCTGGCATAGGATTATTTTTTGAGTGCGTAACCGAGAGAGGTAAACGCGTTGGCGAGTGCTTCTTGGTTCTCTTTTTGGAGTTTAATCATCTCGCCAACTGCTTCGGCGGTTTCGGTGAGGACTTTGTCGTAGTCGATTGCCGTATCGCGGTCAACAAACTCGATGTAGCGGCTCGGAACGAGCGAAAAGCCGTTGCGGTCAAGTTCATCGAGGCCCACTGAGCGGTAAAGTTCGGGCTGAGCGTAAGTCGCTCCGTCAGTGCCTACCTGCTGCCAACGGAAATAGATGTCGGAGGCACGTTTCATTTGGTCGGATTTGAGCTTCACTTTCTTCTTCTGCTCTCCCTTTACGGGGTTGTCAGTCCAAGAGCGTAAATCCATAAAGAGAATTTCGCCCCGGCGGTCGCGGAGGTTGCGCCCGTGGTGCAGTCCGCCGCGCTTATTATTGTTCAATATCCACAGCGTCACGGATATATCGGTGGTGTAGAAAAGCTCACGCGGCAAAACGATAATGGCCTCTACCTTATCGTTTTCGATAAGTGCTTTGCGTATGGGTTGGGCATCATCATCGCCCAAAGCACCGTTAGCGAGGAGGAAGCCGGCAATGCCTTTGTCGGCTTTGATTTTCGAGAGCATGTGGAGAATCCATGCGTAGTTGGCATTGCTTTCGGGAGGTGTGCCGTAGTCGGCCCAGTTCACTCCCTCTGTTATGCCTGGCTTGAACCAGTGTTTAAGGTTGAACGGAGGATTGGCCATGATGTAATCAAAGGTCAATCCGGCGTGATGGTCTTTCTCGAATGTTGAATAAGCGCAAGTGCCAAGATGATGGGAAATACCGCGCATTGCAAGGTTCATCTTTGCAAGGCGGTAGGTGGCATCCTCTTTCTCCTGACCGAACACGTTTACGGCAGTAATATCGCCCTGCTTGGCCTCGACATACTTGGCGCACTGAATGAACATGCCCCCCGAACCGCAGCACGGATCATACAATGTCCCGTCGAAAGGTTCGATGAAGGCGGCGATGAGTTCTACAATATCGTGGGGCGTGTAGAACTCGCCATCCTCTTTGGTGGCATTAACGGCAAACGATTTGAGGAAGTATTCATATACGCGGCCTATAAGGTCGCGCTCCTCACCGAAAGTTTTGTGTGAAATCTTATTCACCTCATCAACGACTTTTTTGAGGTCGTTTGGTTGAATATTTACGTTGGTGAACAAACTTAGTTTCACGCAGCCTTTCAGTGCGTCGCCACTATCTTCGATGGCCTGCAGGGCATCATCAAGAGCAGCGGTGAGTGCCGTGGGCGCGACATTGATAAGATTAGACCAACGAGCGGCTTCAGGAACGAAAACAATGTTTTTATAGCGAGCCGGAGAACTGAGAAAGTTAGCTATACTTTCTTCTGAAAGTTCACGGTCAAGACACATTTGGCGCATCTGCGCCTGTGCATCCTCGAACTTCTCACCGATAAAGCGGAGGAACACGAGAGTGAGTATCACATCGCGCTTGTCATTGAGCGATGCGCTGCCACGCAGGTAGTCACGACAATTAAAAAGTATAGATTCAAGATTGAGACTCTTGTCTTCCTTCTTTGTTTTTGTTATATTCTTTGCCATACGTCGTT
>Ga0137308_100653_pt1 | contig 50332 bp, 45 predicted proteins | sample Inofrocosms_June_FD_97181 | JGI IMG/M metagenome (GOLD analysis project Ga0137308, IMG submission 97181) | Mouse cecal microbial communities from Vienna, Austria - N-Acetylneuraminic and N-Acetylglucosamine D2O microcosms_June | ecosystem: Host-associated > Mammals > Digestive system > Large...
GGGAATGGAAGAGTTCCTTCAGATGGACGGCATTCCCTTTCTTTGCGGACCTTCCCCTTCCAGGTTTTCGGGTGCAGGGTTTTTCATAAGCAATGCAGTTACGTTTTGCTTTTGTTACGATCTCCATGTGGACAGATCCTTCCTTGGTAAGTTCCCGAAGCCTTGTAAGAGCCGGCACGGAAAGAAAATACCGGTCAAGCAGGAGCAGAGAGTCTCCAAAGACCTTTGCTGCCTCATAAGCGTCTTCTATCATCTGTATCACGTGGGAGGCGTTGGAAATACAGGGGGAATCCCAATTGCGCAGTTCTTGCAGACCATCATGGAGCCGGATGCTCAGTGGAATGCAGGTCAGGCTATGAATGGATCCGGCAAGAATCCCCAGTCCACCGAACATATGGTTATGGATAAACTGGGGCTTTGCAGAGTTTTCCGATTCCTGACAAAGCTTTTTCACTCCAAAGGAGACTTTACTCAGAGCCTTATGGAGGAGGCGAATCGGGGCGATGTATCATTGATTGGATTGGGAGATATGTATAACAGCGGGAATCTGTTCTCCAATCGGTAGACACAGCGGACTGCGCCGCCTGATTGGGGAAGGGATTCCCTTATAAATGGAGATAGTTACATCCCAAGCACAACCCCCACGCAAGCCCCTGCCGCGATCCACACTAGGGGATGCAGCTTCCCAAGCTTCTTCACCTGCAGAAGTGCGAACGTAACACCACAAACCGCCACATTGACCACATTCACCTGTACATTTCCTTCGACAACCGACACGATCGCAATCTTGAGCAGTTCCCACACCGCATACCCGATCAGGGCGGCCACAGCCGGGCGGATGCCGTAGAAAGCGGCTTTCACATTCTTATTCTCACTGAAATTCTCCAGAAACTTTGCAATCAGCACGATAATGATCAGAGCCGGCGCCGTGAGCGCCAGGGTGGCTACGATCGCTCCCGGGACGCCGGCGGCGTTATATCCGGCGTAAGTCGCCATATTGATACCTACAGGCCCGGGGGTGCTCTCGCTGATGGCAACCATGTTGGTGAGTTCGCTTACTGTAAACCAGTCATATTTGTTCGTCAGATCCATCAGGAAGGGCAGTGTCGCCATCCCCCCGCCGATGGAGAACAGACCGATCTTGAAGAATTCATATGCAAGGATCAGATAGATCATGCGTTACGCCTCCCTTCGATATGTTTGGCAATGATGCCGGTGACTCCGGATAAGACGATCACCAGCGCTGTTGGAACCGGCGTAAAGCAAGCCAGTATAAAGGCAACAAGAAAGACCAGGGCGCCCAGCTTGTCGATGATCCCTTTCTTCATCATGCTGACTACAGTGTTCAGCATCAGCGCGCATACAACGATACGGATGCCTGCCAGGGCATGAAGGACCACCGGCATGTGGATGAAATTATTAAGAATCGAAGCGACCAGGCAGATGATAATGAGGGAAGGGGAGACCATCCCCAAAGTACCGGACACACCGCCGATGAATCCGGCCTGCTTATAGCCCACATAGGTAGCAGTGTTGACTGCGATGATTCCGGGGGTACACTGACCGATGGCGTAGATATCCAGAAGTTCTTCTTCCGTACACCAACCATGCTTCTGCACTACCTCCCGCTGCAGCATGGGCAGCATGGCAAGCCCGCCGCCGAAGGTGAGGCCGCCGATCTTGAAAAAACTAACATATAATTCCGCTAATTTCTTGGTATTCATAGTATTCAATGCTCCTATCTTAATTCCCGCGAGCAACGAGCCAAGCGGGCATGCTTGCATGCACATTTGGCGACTGCCGCGAGGTCTTTGACTCTGATCAAAATGCTGCAGCCAAGCCTATAATAGCTGCGACATAATATGTGCATAGATCTCCTGGTTCTTCTTCGTCCAGTTATTGGCGATCGTCTCTGCCTCCGCCTCGGTCGGCGCGGTAACGGTCAGCTCGATCAGGGGAATCCGTTGTTCGATGACCTGGCATTTGACAAAATATTCCCCATTGGAATTGCGGTAATAATCGGACTTGACGGATACTTCGTTCTTGAGTTCATATCGCTTCTGCTTCAAAAATGCATTGATATCTTTCTGGATGGCAGGGGAGATATCATTGCGGAAGTAATAGACGATCTCGGCGCCTTCCTCTGTGATATGGAAGAAGGTTCTGTTATGGGTTGATTCCTCTTGTATGAGATTCGATTCCACCAGTTCGGAGATCGCCTGTTGAAGTTTGAAATAAGTCGTATATCCCTCATCCAGAATGAATTCAGAGAGCTGTGCGTTCGTCAGGGGGAAATCCACCCTGTTCAGGATATATAATATGATAAGCTTGTATAATTTGAGAGGTTTATCCATGCGTTACATTCCTTTCTCATAGTCTTTTCCCTGCCAGATGTCGTGCTCCTTCAGATAGGCGTGCAGGCCGTTCAGTACTCGGCGCTTGTGTCCCGTCCACAGGGGAGCGACAAGGAGCGGCTTGGGGCCGTCGCCGGTAAGCCGGTGTACGGTAATGTCAGGGCGAAGGGTACTCAGCGCCTTGCCGAGCATCACGAAGTATTCTTCCATATCGGGAAGCGGAAACGGATGTTCCTTGTAATATTTTGCAAGATCGGTACCCTTTAATATATGTAGTAATTGAAATTTTACACCTTGGATATCCAGGGTATTCAGATAGCTGACTGTGGCAAGCAGATGCGGCATGCCTTCTCCTGGAAGTCCGAGGATCGTATGGACGATCACTGGAATGGATAGCGCCCGTAAGCTTAAGACAGCCTGTTCAAATACGGGAAGCTCATAACCCCTGTGAATGAACTTTGCCGTCTGCGTATGGATTGTCTGGAGTCCCAGCTCTATCCATACGGGCTTGATCATGCTTAGTTCTTTCAGAAGTTCCAGCACATCGGGGCCAAGGCAGTCAGGTCTTGTCGCGATATCCAGGATGCAGATATCAGGGGATGCCAATGCTTCGGTGAATATCTTGCGCAGACGGGAGACCGGAGCATAGGTATTGGTATATGCCTGGAAATAAGCGATATAAGCGTTGCCGGAATATTTGCCCGCGGCTTGTGCTTTGCCCGTCCGGATCTGTTCCGTGATGGAGAGGCGCCGGTCTGCGGCATAATCCCCGGAACCTCCAGCGCTGCAGAAGATGCAGCCGCGGTCACCCAGGGTGCCGTCCCGGTTGGGGCAGGTTAGACCTGCATCCAGTGAGATCTTGTACATCTTCCTGCCGTAAGTCTGCTTCAGGTAATAGTCAAGAGAGTAATATCGCCGGTTGTCCCAGTATATTGCCATTGTATTCCGCCGCCTTTCCCTCAGACTGAATATCCAACCGCCGCGTTGCGGTTGGAGAACTGTATCCATATAATAACATTCTTAATGAATCAAATCAATAAAAAGGCTTTTAAATTTCCAATAAATGTAGTATAATAACATCTGATTCCAACTGGGTCAATTCAGGCCCCTCAATCCCAGTGAATATATATTAGATATGATACATCGAATATTAGTATATTTAATGGAAAAAATTTAGAAAGGAATAGCCATATGAGAGAAAAATATGAATCACTGCCCTTATCTACACTCAAAGATCTTGCGAAGGCGAGAGGCTTAAAGGGGATATCGACAATGAAGAAAGCAGAGCTTGTTGAGCGTATGCTGGAGGAGGATGAGAAGGAGAAGCAGGCTTCCAGGGAAGCAGTGAAGGAGATGTCTGCGAATACAGGAGATAAAGAGGTTCATGATATAGATAGATTGGATAGCGGCATTACAGCCTGCGGAATCTTAGAGGTGCTTCCGGACGGATATGGATTTATCAGGAGCGCCAACTACCTGCCGGGAGAGAACGACGTGTATGTATCGCCGTCCCAGATTCGGAAGTTCAATCTTAAGACGGGAGATATTCTGGAAGGACATACGAGGATCAAGACGCAGCAGGAGAAGTTCAGCGCATTACTATACTTAACGAGAATCAACAATATCGATCCGATGAAGGCGATGCGGAGGACCAATTTCGAGGATATGACGCCGATCTTCCCGGATGAGAGACTCAGGCTTGAGAGCGGCAAGACGAGCACTGCCATGAGGATCGTAGATCTCTTGTCTCCGATCGGGAAGGGGCAGCGCGGTATGATCGTGTCTCCTCCGAAAGCTGGTAAGACAACCTTGCTTAAGCAGGTGGCGCTGTCCATAAGGAGGAATAATCCGGAGATCCATCTGCTGATCCTGCTGATCGACGAGCGTCCGGAGGAGGTAACGGACATCAAGGAGACCATCGAGGGAGACAATGTTGAAGTCATCTACTCTACGTTTGATGAATTGCCGGAGCACCACAAGCGTGTGTCGGAGATGGTGATCGAGCGGGCGAAGCGCCTGGTAGAGCACAAGAAGGACGTCATGATACTGCTTGACAGTATCACGCGTCTGGCGAGAGCTTATAACCTGACGGTTCCTCCTTCAGGAAGAACGCTTTCCGGCGGTCTTGACCCGGCGGCGCTGCATATGCCCAAGAGATTCTTCGGTGCGGCTAGGAATATGCGCGGCGGCGGAAGTCTCACGATCCTGGCGACGGCTCTTGTCAATACCGGGAGCAAGATGGATGATGTGATCTATGAGGAGTTCAAGGGAACCGGTAATATGGAACTGGTGTTAGACAGGAAGCTGTCTGAGAAGAGGGTATTCCCGGCGATCGACATCCCGCAGTCCGGAACCAGAAGGGAAGACCTTCTGCTGTCCAGGGAGGAGCAGGAGGCGGTTGATAATATGCGCCGCGCGTTAAATGGCATGAGGGCGGATGAGGCAGTGGAGAATATCCTGAATATGTTCAGCCGGACTCGTAATAATGCCGAACTGATTCAAATGGTAAAAAAGACAAAAATCATCTAGACAATGCCGCGTTTTTATGTTACAATAACAACGCTGTTTAGAAAACGAATAAGTAGCGTATAACGCTCGCGAAAATAAAGAAGAGGTGAAGATCATGAAAGAAGGAATACATCCAACATATCATCAGGCAACAGTGACCTGCAACTGCGGCAACACATTTGTAACAGGTTCAACAAAAGAAGATATCCACGTAGAGATCTGTTCCAAGTGCCATCCTTTTTACACAGGACAGCAGAAAGCAGCTCAGGCTCGCGGCCGTGTTGACAAGTTCAATAAGAAATACGGAATGGGTAAATAAAAAAGCAGGTATCGGGTTGAGGTTGTATGATCTCAACCCTTTTCTATAAGGAGTATTAGGATGAAATCATCTAACATAGGCGGTCAGGCCGTGCTGGAAGGGATCATGATGAAGCATAAGGATGATTATGCCGTTGCGGTCCGTAAGCCAGACGGGGAGATCTTCGTTCAGAAGGAGACATATAGGAGTATTGTATACAGATGGAAGAAGCTGACGGAGATCCCATTTATACGGGGTGTTTTTAATTTCATAGATTCGATGGTGCTGGGGATGAAGACGTTGACCTATTCTGCCAGCTTCTATGAGGATGAAGAAGAGAAAGAGCTGACGGAGAAGGAAGCGTCCAGGCAGGAGAAGAAGGAGAGCCTGCTGATGGGAGTGACGGTGGCATTCTCGCTGGTCGCGGCGGTGGCTATTTTTATGGTACTTCCTTATTTCTTGTCTTCTTTGCTTAAGAGTTATATCCCTTCTTACGGTGTGCGTACCGTGATCGAGGGATTCGTGAGGATCGGTATCTTCATATTATATGTGCTTCTGATCTCCCGGATGGAGGATATTCAGAGAACCTTCATGTATCACGGTGCAGAGCATAAGTGTATCAACTGTATTGAGCACGGGCTTCCGCTCACGGTGGAGAATGTAAGGAGCAGCTCCAGACAGCATAAGAGATGCGGGACCAGCTTCCTGTTCTTGGTGCTTGCCATCAGCATTATCATGCTGCTGTTAGTCCGGGCAGAGACTCCGCTTATGCGGATCGTGATCCGGATTGTGCTGCTGCCGGTGATCGCGGGAGTCTCCTATGAATTCCTGAAGCTTGCGGGGCGCAGTGAGAATCCGGTGGTGAATCTGTTCAGCAGACCGGGGCTTGCCATCCAGAAGCTGACGACGAAGGAGCCGGACGACGGCATGATAGAGGTGGCGATCCAGGCGGTGGAGGCTGTATTTGATTGGAGAGCATATGAGGCAGAGAATTTTCACACTGCGGCAGATCATTGAGACGGGAAGGGCAGAATTAGAAGCGGCCGGTGTCGAAGAAGCGGCGCTTGACGCCTGGTATCTGTTGGAATACACTTCCGGTATCAGCCGGGCGGCTTATTATGGAGAACCGGAGCGGATTCTCGAAGAACCCCTGGCAGAGCAGTATCTTCATTATATCGGGATGCGTAAGAAGCGGATCCCGCTTCAGCATATTACGGGGGAACAGGAATTCATGGGTTATCCCTTCTATGTCAATGAGCATGTATTGATTCCGCGTCAGGATACGGAGACTCTTGTGGAGGAAGCAGTGAAGCTCATCCGGGCGAAGCTTCGCGGGAATGAACGGGGAGCAGAGGAGTCTGGAAGGGATGCGGACAACATTGCAGGGATCGAGTGTGAAGAGGAACGTAAGGTAAAAATACTGGATATGTGTACCGGATCCGGCTGTATCTTGCTGAGTATCATGAAGCTGTGTCCGCAGTTAGAGGGAACAGGCTGCGATATATCGGGGGAGGCACTTGCGGTTGCAAGAAAGAATGCAGAGCGTCTGGAAGTGGATGCCAAGTGGATAGAGTCTGATCTGTTTGATAGGTTGTCTGATGATGAGAACAGACAGTTTGACAGACCATGTTATGATGTGATCGTGTCTAACCCGCCCTATATCCGTACTGCCGAGATTGAGATCCTTCAGGATGAAGTGCGCCTTCATGATCCGCGGATCGCGTTAGACGGCAGGGAGGACGGATTATATTTCTACAGAAGGATCGTGAAAGACAGCGTTTCCTTTATAAAGGACGGGGGAAGCCTGATATTTGAGATCGGGTGGGACCAGGGAAAGGACGTGGCGGAGCTTATGACAGAGCATGGATATGAGAATGTGACGATAAAAAAAGACCTGTCAGGTCTTGACCGGGTAGCCGCAGGTGTATACAATAGAAGGAGTGTCTGCGGGAGCGGATTCCTGTAGCGTATTTGACAGGCGTGGATTTGAAGTGTTGGAAGGTAATAACGATTGAGAAGATATTTTAGGAGGATAGATCATGTTTGACAGATTAGAGGATCTGCTCATTCGTATGGAAGAGATATTGAGTGAGCTTCAGGAACCGGATGTGGCGAATGACCAGAAGAGATTCCGGAAACTTATGAAAGAACAGAACGACCTGTCTCCGATCGTTGAGGCATATAAGGAATATAAGACGTGTAAGCAGACGATAGAGGACAGCCTTCAGATGTTGGAGGAGGAGTCGGATGAAGAGATGCGCGAGCTTGCGAAGGAAGAGCTGAACGATGCGAAGGCAAGGGTGGAGGAATTAGAGCGCGAGCTTAAGATCCTGCTGCTCCCCAAGGACCCCAATGACGACAAGAACGTGATCGTGGAGATCCGTGCAGGCGCGGGCGGTGACGAGGCGGCGTTATTTGCCGCAGAGATCTATCGTATGTATCTGCATTATGCGGAGAGCAAGCGCTGGAAGGTAGAACTGGTAGAGTGTGAAGAGATCGGGATCGGCGGCATGAAGAATGTGACCTTCATGATCAATGGGAACGGGGCCTATTCCGTGATGAAATACGAATCCGGGGTGCATCGCGTGCAGCGTGTGCCTGAGACGGAGTCCGGCGGACGTATCCATACGTCTACGATTACGGTAGCGGTGATGCCGGAGGCGGAGGAAGTGGATATCCAGATTGACGAGAAGGACATCAGGATTGATGTCATGAGAGCATCCGGTAACGGCGGACAGTGTGTCAATACCACGGATTCGGCCGTTCGTCTGACCCATTATCCGACGGGGATCGTAATCTACAGCCAGACGGAGAAGTCACAATTGCAGAATAAGGACAAAGCATTCGCATTGCTCCGCGCGAAGCTGTATGATCTGGAATGCCAGAAGCAGCATGACGCCGAGGCGGAGGCGAGAAAGAGCCAGATTGGAACCGGAGACCGATCAGAGAAGATCCGTACTTATAATTTCCCGCAGGGGCGCGTGACGGATCACAGGATCGGTCTGACCTTGTACAAGCTTGACAAGATCATGAACGGGGATATCCAGGAGATCATTGACGCCTGCATCGCTGCGGACCAGAGCGCGAAGCTGGCGAATATGAATGAATAAGGAATGAATTATTAGATGAAGGAAAAATTAAAGAAATTATTTGCTTACTACGGCCCCTATAAGAAGCTGTTCTACAGCGATATGTTTTTTGCGATCCTGGGGGCTGCGGTAACGCTGATCATACCGTTGGTGGTCAGATATATCACCAATGAGGTCGTTTATTTTGACGCGGCCGGGGCCAGGGCTTCGGTCCTTAAGCTCGGTGCACTGATGGTCGCCCTGGTGTTGCTGGAGATCTTCTGCAATTTTTATATTGCGTATTTCGGGCATATCATGGGGGCGATGATGGAAGCGGATATGCGCAGGGATATCTTCGGGCATTATCAGAAGCTTACTTTCGCGTTCTATGATAATCAGAAGGTAGGGCATCTCCTGTCCCGGATCACAAGCGACCTGTTCGATATCAGCGAGCTTCTGCATCACGGACCGGAGGATCTGGTCATATCCGTGATCAAGATCATTGGTTCGTTTACGATCCTTCTGATGGTCAATGTGAAGCTGGCGCTTGTGGCGTTCGCGTTTATTCCGGTGATGGCGGCATTTGCGTTCTACTATAACGGTAAGATGGGAAAGGCATTCCAGAGGAACCGTGAGAAGATCGCTGAGATCAACAGCCAGATCGAGGACAGCCTGTCAGGGATCCGCGTGGTGAAGTCATTTGCTAATGAACGCGAAGAGATGAAGAAGTTCAAGAGAGGGAATGACAACTTCGTGGCGGCGAAGAAGGTCAGCTACAAGTATATGGGAATCTATAATTCCGGTCTTGGAGCTATGAGCACGCTGATCACGGTGGTGGTCCTGGTCGTGGGTGTCTGCATGATGCTGGATGGGGCGGTGACGCTGACAGACCTGATTACATTCCTTCTGTATATCAATAATTTTACCGATCCGGTCAAGAAACTGGTCACATTCACAGAGCAGTTCCAGAACGGGTATTCTGGATTTGAGCGTTTCCTTGAGATCCTCTCGATCGCACCGGATATCAAGGATAAGCCGGAGGCGGTATCGGTGGGGCAGATGAAAGGCGAGATCGAATTCAAAGATGTGTCTTTCCAGTATGAGGAGCAGAATGAGAAGGTGCTGAACCACATTAATCTTAAGGTGGATGAGGGAGATTACATGGCGCTCGTAGGTCCGTCCGGGGTTGGCAAGACGACGATGTGCAGCCTGATCCCCAGATTCTATGAGGTGTCCTCGGGAGCGATCACGATCGATGGGATAGATATCCGGGATATGAAGCTTGATGATCTGCGCAGCAATGTGGGGATCGTCCAGCAGGATGTGTATCTGTTCGCGGGAACGGTGCTTGACAATATCCGCTACGGCAGGATGGATGCGACGGATGAGGAGGTCGTAAGGGCGGCGAAGAATGCCAACGCCCATGAATTTATCATGGGGCTGCCCCATGGTTACCATACAGATATCGGACAGAGGGGCGTGAAGCTCTCAGGCGGGCAGAAGCAGAGACTGTCAATCGCGAGAGTATTTCTGAAGAACCCGCCGATCCTGATCTTCGATGAGGCGACTTCGGCTCTGGATAACGAGAGCGAGCAGGTGGTGCAGAGATCGCTGGAAGGCCTGGCAAGACAGAGGACCACGTTTGTGATTGCCCACAGGCTCACGACGATCCAGAATGCACAGAAGATCCTGGTATTGACGGAGGACGGGATCGCAGAGGAAGGTACACATGAGGAATTGCTTCAGAAGAAAGGAATCTACGAAGCATTGTACCATCGTAATTTTGAGAATATATAAGAGGCCGCCGGGACTATTGGCGGCTTTTGAAGGAGAGAGACAGATGGAATTTCATAAGAGAATGCAGGCTTCGATGCTGATCGTCATCATAGTCTGCATGATGTGTGTATCGACGGTGCTTGCCAGAGAGGACAGGCTTGCCAGGGCCGGGGAAGAGCAGAATTCCGGATTATATATTACCTGCGGAGCGGAGGATTCTGAACCGGATATGTAAGGCTGCCGCTTTCGGGTGCGCGATCCTGTACGGATACATAAAGACAAGACAGATTCGGCATAATAATTGGAGTGCAGGGATCTGTAAATTGATAGATAAGAGAAGGTTAAGGATGGAAGAGGTACAATTTAAAAGAGCTGAATTAGAAGATAAAGATATCATCAGTCATTATTTTGCTCATCATACGAGCCGGAGCTGCGAGAGGACATTTGCCAATGTATACTTATGGTCCAGACAGTATCCGGTCAAATGGGCGATTGTAGAGAATGCGCTGGTATTCAAGAGTGAGGACGAGGAGCATCTGGCTTTTGCCTATCCGGCAGGAGAGCCTTCGGATGTGAAGAAGGCTCTTGAGGTATTGATGGAATACAGCAAGGCCCATGGAGCGCCGTTTCAGATGTATAATCTGACGCCGGATAATTTCGCACAGTTGGAAGAGTGGTATCCCGGAAGATTCCAGATCGAATATAACAGGGACAGTGCGGACTATGTCTATGAGTCTGAGAAGCTTGCGACTTTGTCCGGGAAGAAGCTGCACGGCAAACGCAATCATATCAACAAGTTCAAGGCGTTGTACGGCGATCGCTGGTCCTACGAGGCCATCACGAAGGATAACGTGGAAGAATGCTTCCAGATGGCGCTTAAGTGGCGGGATCAGAATGGATGTGAGGACGACCCCGAGAAGCGGGGAGAGATCTGTGTTACGATGAACGCCCTGCGTCTGTTTGAGGAGCTGGAGCTAAAGGGCGGTATCTTGAAGATCGACGGGGAAGTGGTGGCATTTACCATCGGGGAACCGGTCTGTTCGGATACGTTCGTAGTCCACATCGAGAAGGCATTCGCGGATGTGGAGGGTGCATATCCGATGATCAACCAGCAGTTCGTAGAGCATGAGTGTATGGATTATCCTTACGTGAACAGAGAAGAGGATACAGGTGCGGAAGGTTTGAGGAAGGCGAAGCTGTCTTATCGTCCGGTCTTCATGGTGGAGAAGGGCGATGTGACGGAGATCACGACGGCATAATTCCGACAGGAAGCGGGATCCGCCGGCAAAGGAGAGAAGAGTATGATAGCAGAGAAGATGAAGAATATGGTGGCGAACAGTTCGGCCATCCGGGCAATGTTTGAAGAGGGAAACCGTCTTGCACAGATCTACGGAGCCGAGAATGTGTTTGATTTCAGCCTTGGGAATCCCAATGTGGCGGCGCCGGAGGCGGTTAAGGAAGCGATCATAGAGTTATTAGATGAGAATGACCCGGTGGTCCTTCACGGATACACCAACAGCAATTCCGGTTATGCGGATGTGCGGGAGACGGTAGCGAAGTCATTGAACGAGCGGTTTGGGACGAAATTCGAAGGGAAGAATATCGTGATGTCCGTGGGCGCGGCGGGCGGATTGAATGTGATCTTGAAGACCCTGATCAATCCGGGGGACGAGGTGATCGCGTTTGCGCCTTATTTCGGTGAATACCGCTCTTATACGAATAATTATGACGGTGTGCTGGTGGAGGTTTCCCCGAATACCGTTGATTTTCAGCCGAAGCTTGATGAATTCGAGCAGAAGATCACGCCGAAGACGAAGGCGGTGATCGTGAACACACCGAACAACCCGACGGGAGTGGTCTATTCGGAAGAGACGATCAAGAAGCTGGCATCGATCATGGAGGCAAAGCAGAAGGAATACGGGACAGAGATCTATCTGATCTCGGACGAGCCCTACCGTGAGCTTGTGTACGATGGGGTCAGGGTACCGTATCTTACGAAATATTATGACAACACCATCGTGGGCTATTCTTATAGTAAGTCCTTGTCCCTGCCGGGAGAGCGTATCGGCTACCTGGTGATACCGGATGAGGTGAAGGACAGTGAGGATGTGCTTGCGGCGGCCAATGTGGCGACCCGTATCCTGGGATTCGTCAACGCACCGACTCTGCAGCAGAAGGTGGTTGCCAAGTGTATCAATGAGAAGACGGATATATCTTACTATGACAGGAACAGAGAGACACTGTATCATGGCTTGCGGGAGTACGGTTTCGAGTGCATCAAGCCGAAGGGGGCGTTCTATCTCTTCGTGAAATCTCCCGCGGCGGATGAGAAGGAGTTCTGTGCGGCGGCGAAGAAGTATAACCTTCTGCTGGTTCCGGGAAGTTCCTTCGCATGTCCGGGCTATGTAAGGCTTGCGTACTGTGTGGCTTATGAGACTATTGTGAATTCTCTGCCGAAATTCAGAGAATTAGCCGGGGAGTATTTTTAAGTTATGAGAGCATTTGAGAATAATATCCGTAAGGTGGAGCCTTACGTGCCGGGGGAGCAGCCCCAGAATAAAGTGATCAAGCTGAATACCAACGAGAACCCGTATCCGCCGTCCCCTAAGGTGACGGAAGCGCTTGCGAAGATGGATACGGACCGGTTCAGGCTCTATCCGGACCCGACCTGTGGGCCGCTGGTGGAAGCGCTTGCGGAATTCTACCATGTGGACCGGGACCAGGTATTCGTGGGAGTGGGTTCTGATGATGTGCTGTCCATGTGTTTCCTGACGTTTTTTAACTCCAAGAAGCCGATCCTGTTCCCGGATATTACATATTCTTTCTACAAGGTCTGGGCCGAGCTTTACCGGATTCCATATGAATGCCAGAGGCTTGACGGGAACTTCCGGATCGTGAAGGAAGATTATTATAAGGAGAACGGAGGGATCATATTCCCGAATCCCAATGCGCCGACGGCCGTTTACGAGGAGCTGGATTTTGTGGAGGATATCATTCGGGCGAATCCGGACGTGATCGTGATCGTGGATGAGGCGTATATTGATTTTGCGGGCCGTTCTGCGCTTGAATTGATTGATAAGTATGAGAATCTGATCGTGGTGCAGACCTTCTCCAAGGCGAGATCCATGGCGGGCATGCGGATCGGCTATGCCATCAGTAATCCGGTATTGATCAAGTATTTGAATGATGCAAAGTATTCCTTTAATTCTTATACCATGAACCAGGCGGCGCTTGTGTGCGGTACGGAAGCGGTGAAAGACCGGGAATATTTCGAAGAAGGGATCCGTAAGATTATAGAGACGAGGGAATGGGCGAAGGATAGGCTTGCCAGGATTGGCTTTATCTGCCTTGATTCCAGTGCGAACTTTATCTTCGCCATGCATCCGGACTATGATGCGAAGGAGCTGTTCGAGGAGATGAAGGCGAACGGGATCTATGTCCGGTACTGGGGGAGCGAGCGGATCGAGCAGTATATGCGGATCACGATCGGGACCAGGGAAGAGATGGAGGAGTTGTTCCGTTTCCTTGAAAAATATATGGGAGTGAAATAAGGAGGAGATTATGACAGAATCTTTAGTACAGAGTATTATCGACGTCTTGGGCGGGAGCGTTGGAAAGGAAGCGATCGTATTCATCATATCGATGATCCCGATCCTGGAGCTTCGAGGCGCGCTTCTGGTTGCAGGACCGCTGCTTGGTGTTCCGGTGGCGAAGGCGATACCGCTCTGTATCATAGGGAATATCATTCCGGTGCCGTTTATCCTGCTTCTGATCACGCCTGTTTTCAAATGGATGAAGGGGACGAAGCTCTTCAAGCCTATGGTGGATAAGCTGGAATCGAAGGCCATGAGCAAGAGCGACAAGATCGAGAAATATGAGTTCTGGGGATTGGTGCTGTTCGTGGGGATTCCGCTTCCGGGAACCGGAGCATGGACGGGGTCGCTGATCGCGGCGCTGCTTGGCGTGAAGTTCAAGAAGGCGTTCCCGGCGGTGATCCTTGGGATCTGTATGGCGACGGTGATCATGTGGTTTATCTCTTATGTACTTCTCGGCGGGGTGCATGTGCTGGGTTAAATAGATTAATCAAAAATGCAAAGCTCGTGATCGGGCTTTGCATTTTTGTTAAGTTTACGGAAAGGAAAGTCTATCTGTTTTTTTTTGCCAAGGTATGTTAAAATGATTACAAACATAGAAATAGATAAGGAGATTGTGATATGGACAAGTTATATGACGTAACCGCATTGGGCGAGATGTTGATTGATTTTACGATGAACGGGCAGAGTGACCAGGGGAATAATCTGTTTGAGGCATGCCCGGGCGGCGCTCCGTGCAATGTACTTGCTATGCTGAACAAGCTTGGAAGGAAGACCGCATTTATCGGCAAGGTAGGGGAGGATCAGTTCGGGCGTCTGCTTAAGGGGACGATCGATGAACTTGGGATCGAGACGAAGGGTCTGATACTGGATAAGGATATCCATACGACGCTGGCATTCGTACATACATTTCCGGACGGGGACAGGGAGTTTTCTTTCTATCGTAAGCCGGGGGCGGATATGATGCTGGCAGAGGATGAAGTGGATTATGACTTGATCCGTCAGTCGAAGGTGTTCCATTTCGGTACTTTGTCTATGACGGACGAGCCGGTGAAGACGGCAACGAAGAAGGCGTTGGAGGTTGCGAAGGAAGCGGGATGTCTGATCACATTTGATCCGAATCTTCGTCCGCCTCTCTGGTCATCCCTGGATGAGGCGAAGGAGCAGATGGAGTATGGTTTTGAATATTGTGACGTGCTGAAGATCTCCGATAACGAGATTCAGTTTATCTCCGGCAAGGAGGATTATGATGAGGGGATCCGCTATCTTCAGGACAGATACCATATCCCTCTTATCTTCCTGACGATGGGGAAGGAAGGAAGCCGGGCTTACTATAAGGATCTGCGTGTGGAGCGTGAAGGCTTCACCGTGAAGGCTATTGAGACGACGGGAGCGGGAGATACTTTCTGCGGCTGTGCGATCAACGGAGTCCTGACGCATGGGCTTGAGAACCTGACGGAAGAGGTATTGGGAGATATCCTTACCTATGCCAACGGAGGGGCCGCACTGATCACTATGAAGAAGGGCGCGATCCGTTCTATGCCGAATCCGGAAGATATCGAAACGCTTCTTAAGAATTAGTACGTTTAATTATCATAAACAGGGGAATAATCAAGATTATGAGACTACGCAGAATGCTGGCCGTCTGGGCAGCGAAAATTACTGAAAAAGCCAGTGTCCATATCTTCCATCGGCAGGGTGTGACGTGGGCGGGGAAGATCGCGCTTCGGATCTGCCCTTCCATCCTTAAGGAGCTTGCAGGCCAGGTGAAGAAGGATATCTTCATCGTCTGCGGTACGAACGGCAAGACGACGACGAACAACATGCTCTGTGCGGCGATCGAGGCAGAGGGGTATCGTGTCGTCTGCAATCATACCGGTTCGAATATGCTGAATGGAGTGGCGGCGGCATTTGCCTTGAGCGCAGGGATTGGCGGTAATCTTAATGCGGATTATGCCTGTATTGAGATTGATGAGGCATCCACAAGAAGGGTATTTCCGCACTTTAAGCCGGATTATATGGTGCTTACGAACCTGTTTCGGGATCAGTTAGACCGGTATGGAGAGATCGACATCACCATGAATATCTTAAGAGAAGTGATGCAGTCTGCACCGAAGATGAAGGTGGTCGTCAACGGGGATGATGCTCTGTCTGCGTTTCTTGCCATGGACAGCGGCAATGAATATATCACCTATGGGATCAGCGAACAGGTCATAGACGACAGGGATTCCCACGAGATCCGGGAGGGCCGCTTCTGTAAGCGCTGCGGCGCGCCGCTTCAATATCGGTTCTATCATTACAGCCAGTTGGGGGATTATGCCTGTACAGGATGTGAATTTGGAAGACCCAGGCCAGATTATGACGGAGCGGATATCGAAATGGGCGAGGGGCTTGCATTTACCGTTGAGGGCAGAAGGCTTCATGCGGACTATAAAGGCTTCTATAATATCTACAATATCCTTGCGGCTTACGCCGCCGTCCGCACCGGAGGGATCGATGCGGGGCATTTTAATGCGATGCTTGCAGGATTCAACCCGGAGAACGGGCGTATGGAGGAATTCGGGATTGACGGTACGAAGGTGGTACTGAATCTTGCCAAGAATCCGGCGGGCTTCAACCAGAACATTTCTGCGGTGATGCAGGATGAGACACGTAAGGACGTGATCATTGTCATCAATGACAATGCACAGGACGGCACGGATATCTCCTGGCTGTGGGATGTGGATTTCGACCGGTTTAAGGAGGCCAATACGGAGTGTATCACTGTCAGCGGGATCCGTTGTTACGATATGGGGCTTCGGCTGAAATATGTGGATATCCCCGCGATGCTTGAGCCGGATGTGGAGAAGGCGATCAGAGAACGGATTGCCAATGGCTGCGGCAACCTGTATGTACTGGTGAATTATACGGCGCTTTTTGGCACCAGGAACGTGCTTAAGAGATTGGAGGGAGAGAAGTGACGGATGTGACAGGGAAGAAGATCACCATCGGGCATCTCTATCCGGATCTCTTGAATCTGTATGGAGACCGGGGCAATATTGCATGTATGATGCAGAGGTGCATCTGGCGCGGGATAGAAGCGGAGACGATAGAATTCAATACGGGAGATGCGATTGATTTCACGAAGCTGGATATCGTGCTCCTTGGAGGCGGTTCGGACCGGGAACAGGCGATCGTCTGCCGGAATCTATTGGAGATCCAGGGACGGTTCAAGGAATATGTGGAGGATAACGGCGTTGTGATCGCGGTCTGCGGCGGTTATCAGCTCCTTGGGAAATATTACAAGACGAATGCGGGGACGATCGAGGGTCTCGATCTGGTGGATATATACACAGAACAGGAAGAAGGGCGTCTGATCGATAACATCGTCCTTCAAAGCGATCTGGCAGATATGCCGGTTGTGGGATTCGAGAATCACGGCGGACGTACTTATATCAATGATAACAAGCCCTTTGGGAGAGTGCTGTATGGATCCGGCAATGACGGGAAGAGCGGCTATGAGGGGGTCGTCTATAAGAATGTGATCGGAACCTACCTGCATGGTCCGCTGCTCCCCAAGAATCCGCAGGTCTGTGATCATCTGATCCGGAAGGCGCTGGAGCGCAGATACGGTGAGGCGGAGTTGGAAGCGTTGGATGATTGTCTGGAAAAGAGGGCGAATGCGTATATTTACAATAGATTTGTCAAATGATGTATAAGGCGGGATGTGTATGAGACAGGACAGATTCAAGATGGAGAGAGAAGGATTGGTGGAAGAGGGCCAGGAGGTTGAGATCAGTGAGAGGAGCGCTGTGACAGGGCAGTACACGTATCTGGTGGAGCCGTCCATCGCCATGTCCGGAATCTACAGGACCAGCGAGAGGATTCTTGCGCGTAAGGGTATCATCAGGAAGATAGAGAAGACAGAAAAGGGCTTTTATCTTCTGGTGGAGACGGAAGGATAGGGGCGCTGCCCGTTGACACTGAACGAAAAAGCACATATAATAGATGAAGAGGATGAAAAGAGAGCGGGGGAAATGGGCGGATGATTGCAAAAAATGACGAAGTGAAGAGGAGCCAGATCTGGAGGATCGTTATGACGGTTTCATCTGTCTTGATCATAGTAGGAGCAGTCCTGTTGCTGATGAAGCTATTTACAACGAATCCTTTAGAAGGAGAGTGGACAGATGAAGACGGCATCTTCGATATGTCGATTTCTAAGGACGGGACTTTGGTATTTACGATTCCGGAGGCGGAAGAAGCGGCCAGTGTGGATGTGGATATGAGATATACGCTGAATAAGGAAGAGAAGACGATTACGATCATGGCCGATGAATCTGGTTTTCAGAAGCTTGCTGATCAGTCTCAGGGACAGTATACGGAAGACGAGATCAGGAATGCGCTGAAGTCGGTGGTCACCACATTCGATTACAGCGTCGATCAGGAACGGCTGACACTGACAGAACGTGAATATGGAGAACAGCTTGTATTAGTAAAAGAGTAAATAAATGAAAGAGGGATTGTTGCACCCAGAGTCGATCGAGTCGGGCAGTGCGGCAGTCCTTTTTCTTCAAGAACGAGGAGGTATCTATGTTAAGAGAGGAGACGAAGAAGATCAGGATCGGCAATGTTGAGATCGGAGGCGGAAGTCCGGTTGCGATCCAGTCTATGACGAACACGAAGACTGAGGATGTGGATGCGACTGCAGCTCAGATCCTGGAACTTGAGAAGGCAGGCTGCGAGATCATCCGCTGTGCTGTACCGACCATGGAGGCGGCGGAGGCATTGGCGAAGATCAAGGAGAAGATACATATTCCGCTGGTCGCGGACATTCATTTTGATTACCGGCTTGCGATAGCCGCGGTCGAGCACGGGGCTGACAAGATCCGGATCAATCCGGGCAATATCGGAACTTCGGACAGGGTACAGGCTGTCGTGGATAAGGCGAAGGAATATAAGATCCCGATCCGAATAGGAGTAAACAGCGGTTCCCTGGAGAAGCCTCTGGTGGAGCGTTACGGCGGCGTTACGGCGGAAGGCCTGGTTAAGAGTGCGATGGACAAGGTACATATGATTGAGGAGATGGGGTATGACAATCTGGTGGTAAGTATCAAATCCTCGGATGTGATGATGTGTGTCAAGGCTCATGAACTGATCGCCAGGGAATGTATCTATCCGCTGCATGTGGGTATCACAGAGGCGGGAACGCTTCTGGCGGGGAATATCAAGTCGTCCATAGGCCTGGGACTGATTCTGAATCAGGGGATCGGTGATACGATCCGGGTCTCCCTGACCGGTGATCCGGTAGAGGAGATCCGCACTGCCAGGCTGATCCTTAAGACCCTTGGACTTAAAAAAGGCGGTATCGAGGTGGTATCCTGCCCTACCTGCGGGAGGACGAAGATCGATCTGATCGGTCTTGCCAACCAGGTGGAGAAGATGGTGGAGGATATACCGCTTAATATCAAGGTGGCAGTCATGGGCTGCGTGGTCAACGGGCCGGGAGAGGCGAAGGAGGCGGATATCGGTATCGCGGGCGGAATCGGCGAGGGTTTGCTGATTAAGAAGGGCGAAGTGGTCAGAAAGGTCAGGGAAGACCAGCTATTGGAGACATTGAGACAGGAGTTGTTACACTGGGATGAGTAAATCGTTCTTTGAAGTATTTCCAACATTGAAGATAGATGAAGAGCTTGGAAGACTCTTCGCGGAGGTGGATGTCAGTAAGGTGACCACTAATTCGGACCGCGATTTTATCAAGGTACATCTGTTGAGTAGGCATCTGATTCCGAAGAAATGTGTGTTCGAGGTGGAGCGGGCGTTAAAGGAGCAGTTATTTGGACGCAGTTATATCCAGATCGAAGTAAAGGAGCAGTATGAGCTGTCGGAGCAGTATACGCCGGAGAATCTGATGAATGAGTATTTCGACAGCTTTCTTCTGGAATTGGACAGGAGAAGTATAGTGGAGCGCAGTATGCTCCAGAACTCTAAGTATGAGTTCCAGGAGGGGAATATCCTCTGTCTTACTCTGAGGGATTCTATCGTGGCAGAGGGCAAGAAGGAGTCTATTACTGCTTACCTTACGGATGTGTTTCAGTATAGATTCGGCAGGCCCATAGAGGTCCGGGTGCTGTATGAGGAACCCAAGGAGAGTAAGCTTAAGTACAACGAAGTGAGGATCAAACAGGAGGTAGAGGCGATTCTTGCGCAGAGCGCGGCTATTCAGGAGGAGAGAGCAGGGTGGGAAGCGCAGAAGACGTCAGAGGCGAAGACAAAGGATGCGGGCGGCGGCAAGGCGGAGAAAGCATCCGGGACACAGCCGGCAGGCCCATCCAAAGCGCCGGCGGCAGGGAACGCCGGAGATACAGCTAACCGTCAGCCGGGAAGCCCCGCGAAGGAAAAGCCGTTTCAGAGGTCAGGATTCGGGAAAGGAACAAAGGGCAGCTATTCCTATGCCAAACGCTCCAACGACCCGAATATGGTATACGGACGGGATTTTGAAGATGAACCGATCGAGCTTCGGCATGTGGTGGGCGAGATGGGAGAGATCACTTTCCGCGGGAAGGTGATTCATTTTGATACCCGAGAGATCCGCAATGAGAAGACGATCGTAATGTTTGCGGTGACGGATTTTACTGATACGATCGGAGTCAAGATGTTCATTGGCAATGATATGCTCCCGGATCTTCTGGCAGAGGTGAAGATGGGAGCATTCCTGAAGATCAAGGGCGTGACCACTATTGACAAATTTGACGGGGAGCTGACGGTATCTTCAGTTGCCGGGATCAAGAAGATCAGTGACTTCACGGAAGCGAGGAAGGATACGGCGCCGGAGAAGCGGGTGGAGCTGCACTGCCATACGAAGATGAGTGATATGGACGGTGTGACGGAGGTGCAGGACTTATTAAAACGCGCCCACGACTGGGGGCATAAGGCGCTTGCCATCACGGATCATGGTGTGGTACAGGCGTTCACAGACGCGAACCATTTCATAGAGAGGCTTGATAAGGACGATCCTTTTAAGGTGATCTACGGGGTGGAAGGCTATCTGGTGGACGACTTGACGGATGTGGCGGTCAATGAGAAGGGGCAGTCTTTGAACGGTACCTTTGTGGTGTTCGATCTTGAGACGACAGGGTTCAGCCCGATCAAGGATAAGATCATCGAGATTGGTGCGGTGAAGGTGGAGCAGGGGAAGATCACAGGCCGGTACAGTAGTTTCGTGAATCCCAGGGTGCCGATTCCTTTTCAGATCACTCAGCTTACCAGTATCACGGACCAGATGGTGTTGGAGGCGCCGGATATAGAGACGGTTCTACCTGAGTTTCTGGAATTCGTTGGAGACGCAGTGCTGGTGGCCCACAATGCTTCCTTTGATGTGGGATTTATAGAGCAGAACTGTAGATATCAGGACATTGTGCCGGATTTCACTTCGGTGGATACGGTCGCGATGGCGAGGATCCTGCTTCCGACACTGTCCAAGTTCAAGCTGAACGTGGTTGCGGGCGCTCTTCATATCTCTCTTGAAAATCACCACCGGGCGGTGGATGATGCCGGGGCTACGGCAGAGATATTTGTCAAGTTTGCAGAGATGCTGCGGGACCGGAACGTTACAGACCTTGCGAAGCTGAATCAATTCGGGAGCAATAATGCGGGGGCGGTCAAGAAGCTGCCGACCTATCATGTGATCATCTTAGCGAAAAATGAGGTGGGAAGGGTGAATCTCTATACGTTGATCTCCAAATCCCACCTGGAATACTATGCCCGCCGTCCAAGGATTCCCAAGAGTGAGCTGTCTAAGTACCGGGAGGGGCTGATCGTCGGAAGCGCCTGCGAGGCGGGTGAGCTGTACCAGGCGGTCCTGAATGAGAAGCCGGAGGAGCGGATCGCGAAGATCGTGAATTTCTATGACTATCTGGAGATCCAGCCTCTTGGGAATAACCGGTTTATGATCGCAAGCGACAAGATCACAAGGGTTCAGGATGAAGAGGATCTGAAGGATCTGAACCGCCGGATCGTGGAATTGGGAGAACGCTTTAACAAGCCGGTTGTGGCGACCTGCGACGTACATTTCATGGATCCGGACGACGAGGTGTACCGGCGGATCATCATGGCGGGCAAGGGATTCTCGGATGCGGACAACCAGTCTCCGCTGTTCCTTCGCACCACGGAGGAGATGCTGGAAGAGTTCGAATATCTCGGTTCTGCCAAGGCCAGGGAGATTGTGATCGACAACCCGAACCGGATCGCGGACATGGTGGAGAAGATCACCCCGGTACGTCCGGACAAATGTCCGCCTGTGATCCCGGATTCGGACAAGCTGCTGCGGGAGATCTGTTACCAGAAGGCGCACTCTATGTATGGGCAGGAACTTCCGCCTGTGGTGACGGAGAGGTTGGAGCGGGAGCTGAATTCCATCATTTCCAACGGATTTGCCGTGATGTATATTATTGCTCAGAAATTAGTGTGGAAATCAAATGAAGACGGCTATCTGGTGGGTTCCCGAGGATCGGTTGGATCATCCTTTGTGGCTACCATGGCGGGGATCACGGAGGTCAATCCGCTAAGTCCCCACTATTATTGTGAGCATTGTCATTACAGTGATTTTGATTCCGAAGAGGTACGCGCCTATGCCGGAGGGTGCGGATGGGATATGCCGGATAAGGCGTGTCCGGAGTGCGGCAAGCTTCTTAAGAAGGACGGGTTTGATATCCCCTTTGAGACATTCCTGGGATTCAAGGGGAATAAGGAGCCGGATATTGACCTGAATTTCTCTGGTGATTATCAGAGCCTGGCACATAAGTATACAGAGGTTATCTTTGGAGCCGGTCAGACATATCGCGCGGGAACCATCGGAACGCTGGCGGATAAGACGGCGTTCGGCTATGTGAAGAATTATTTTACCGAGCGGGGGCAGGGGAAGCGTAAGTGCGAGATCGACCGGATCGTGCTTGGATGTACGGGGATCCGGAGGAGTACCGGGCAGCATCCGGGCGGTATCATCGTACTGCCGCTTGGCGAGGAGATCAATACCTTTACTCCGGTGCAGCATCCGGCTAATGATGTGACGACGGATATCGTGACCACGCATTTTGACTACCATTCCATCGACCATAACCTGCTGAAGCTGGATATCCTGGGGCATGATGATCCGACTATGATTAAGACTCTGGAGGAATATATCAATTCACCCGCGATGGATAATGAATACAACGAGACGGACAATCGGTTTGTCGCGACGGATATTCCGTTGGATGACAAGGGAGTGATCTCTCTGTTCCACGATACGTCGGCTCTTGGGATCACGCCGGAGGATATCGGCGGCTGTCCGGTGGGCTGCCTTGGAATACCGGAATTCGGAACGGATTTCGTTATTCAGATGGTGGTGGATACCAAGCCGCAGACTTTGTCAGACTTAATCCGTATCTCTGGGTTGTCCCATGGAACGGACGTGTGGCTTAACAACGCCCAGGAATTGATTAAGAGCGGGAAGGCAACAATCTCTACGGCGATCTGTACCCGTGACGATATCATGACCTATCTGATCAATAAGGGGATGGACAGCGAGCAGTCCTTCACCATCATGGAGAGGGTCAGGAAAGGAACCGTTGCGAAGGGCAAATGTAAGGAATGGCCGCAGTTCAAGGAGGATATGAAGGCGAACGGCATACCAGACTGGTATATCTGGTCCTGTGAGAAGATCAAGTATATGTTCCCGAAGGCACATGCGGCGGCCTATGTTATGATGGCATACCGGATCGCTTACTGTAAGATCAATTATCCCTTAGCCTATTATGGAGCGTATTTCGGGATCCGTGCGGATGCATTTTCTTATGAGCTGATGTGCCAGGGGAAGGAGAGGCTTAAGTACCATCTTGACGAATATAACAGGCGGGCGGATTCTCTTAGTAAGAAGGAGCAGGATACGGTGAAGGATATGCGTATCGTGCAGGAGATGTATGCGAGGGGGTATGATTTCACGCCGATGGATATCTACCGGGCGAAGGCGTCGAAGTTCCTGATCGTAGACGGGAAGCTGATGCCGCCGCTGACCAGCATCGAAGGGTTGGGCGAGAAGGCGGCTGAGGCGGTAGAAGAGGCGTCGAAGGACGGACCATATCTGTCGCTGGATGATTTCCGGCAGAGAACGAAGGCGAGTAAGACGGTGATCGACTATATGGTGAAGCTTGGAATCCTGGAAGGACTGCCGGAGTCGAATCAGTTGTCATTATTCGATCTATAGAAATTAAAATATTTCTATAGAAATAAAAAACTTATGAGGTGAGAAGGTTGAGAGTATCACAGATTACGGAATGGTGTCATGAAGTCATTAAATCACAGGCACAGGCAGGGGGCTTCTATATCGATGCGACGATGGGGAAAGGGAACGATACACTGATGCTCTGCCGTCTCGCGGGGAATGCAGGCAGAGTATTGGCGTTCGATATCCAGGAGAAAGCGCTTCGGCTCACGGAAGAGAGACTTAAGGAGCAGGGGATGAGTCACCTGGCAGAATTGATCCTGGACGGCCATGAACATATGGACAGATACGCAGGGGCAGAGTCGGCGGATGTGATCTGCTTTAATTTCGGATATCTGCCGGGAGGGGATCATGATATTGCAACGTCCGCTGCGACCAGTGCAGAAGCAATTAAGAAAGGACTTAAGATATTAAAATCTGGCGGAATGATGAGCCTGTGCATCTACAGCGGCGGCGATACGGGATTTGAAGAGAAGGAGAGAATCCTGGAATTCCTTAGAAAGCTTCCGGCAAGGGAGTATACGGTGATCGCAAATGAATATTACAATAGAGAGAATCATCCTCCCATGCCGGTGTTTGTGTTCAAACATTAGACTACATATTCTGCTTACAGGAATATTCGTCCACGTCAACACGGATGACCGTAACGGCTTTCTCAAGCTTGGGATTAGTCTCGAATTCTGAGAAGTCTCTTCCAGTCTGATGCTTCATGATGACAGCCAGCGCCTTTAACTTCTCGTCCGGCTCTGAGACGATCGCAGCCTTGCCGCTTCCGATGATACTGGTATAGCGATAACTATATTGGCATGCCAGTGTCCCTTCCGTAAGCTCATGGCCGCAGTCCAGTTCGATGCCGACCGCGGGATTAGACCTGATCAGTTCAAGCTTACGTCCTTCCCTTGCTCCATGGAAATATAGGATAAGACGGCCATCCTCGAAGCGGAATCCATAGTTCATCGGCACGATATAGATTCGTCTGTTCTCGTCAGTCATTCCAAGCCTGCATACCTTGCAAGACATAAGGATCTCCTGAATCCTGTCCATATCCTTAACTTCTCTGTTTGTTCTTCTCATCTTGGTTTCTCCTTAATTCTTAAAGTTTCTCCGTAATATTCTACAGTAGATGGTTCTCCATTTCAATTTCGATTTAGGAAAAATGTTGAATTCTATAAATTAATGATTTAATCCGTGAAAGCAATATGTTATACTAAAAAAGTGTTTCAAAGAAATATGTTTTGGGCTTCTAAGAAATACGAAAGGAAGGACGATAGAATGTCAGAAATGAAGAAAGTTATTATGCTTGGCAATGAAGCTATTGCCAGAGGCGCCTATGAGGCAGGAGTCAAGGTATCTGCCGCGTATCCGGGTACACCAAGTACCGAGATCAGCGAGTATCTGGTACAGTACAAGGACAATCTGTACTGTGAGTGGTCCCCCAATGAGAAGGTAGCAGCCGAGGTGGCGGTCGGAGCGTCTGTAGTCGGAGTGCGTGCCATGTGCTGTATGAAGCATGTTGGGTTCAATGTGGCGGCGGATCCGGCATACACGGTATCTTATATGGGAGTGAACGGCGGTCTTGTCATTGTAGTGGCGGACGACCCGGGGCTCTACAGCTCCCAGAACGAACAAGATACCAGGATGGTGGCGCGGGCGGCGCAGCTCCCGGTGCTGGAACCGGCAGACAGTTCAGAAGCGAAGGAGTTCATGAAGCAGGCATTTGAATTGAGCGAGCAGTTCGACCGTCCCTTCGTGTTCCGCACGACTACCAGGCTTGCACATTCCCAGGGAGTCGTGGAACTGAGGGAGCGTAAGCAAATAGAGGATAAGCCCTATGAGAAAGATATCCGCAAGACTGTCATGATGCCGGGCAATGCCAAGCTTCGGCATATTGAGATAGAGAAGCGTAACCTGGAGCTTGCCGAAGCAGCCAATACTCTCCCCATTAACAAGGTGGAGATGAAGGATACGAAGATCGGAGTCATTACCAGCGGGATTCCTTACCAGTATGTGAAGGAAGCGCTGCCGGACGCTTCGGTGCTGAAGCTTGGAATGGTTAATCCGCTGCCAAGGAAGCTGATCGAAGATTTTGCCTCCAGGGTAGAAGAATTATATATTATAGAGGAATTAGACCCAGTGATCGAAGAGCAGGTGAAGTCCTGGGGAATCAGGGCCGTGGGGAAGGAGATCTTCACGGTGCAGGGAGAATACAGCGCCAACATGATCCGCAGGGCAGTTCTTGGAGAGGAGCCAAACTTTAAGACGCCTGCACAGGTTCCGGTAAGACCGCCTATCCTGTGTCCGGGATGCCCTCACAGGAGCGTCTACTATGTGGTGAAGAAGTTAGGGCTTCATGTGGCGGGAGATATCGGATGTTATACGCTGGGAGCCGTTGCACCGCTTGGCGTGGTCGACACGACGGTCTGTATGGGTTCCAGCATCTCCAGCCTTCACGGCATGGAGAAAGCCAAAGGGAAAGATTACATAAAGAACTGGGTTGCAGCCATCGGAGATTCCACCTTTCTGCATACGGGTATCAATTCCCTGATGAACATGGTATATAACAATGCCACCGGTACGGTTCTGATCCTGGACAATTCGACGACCGGAATGACCGGGCATCAGGATCATGCGGCGACTGGCAGGACCCTGCAGGGGGATCCGGCTTATGCTATTGATATCCAGGGGCTTTGCCGGGCTGTCGGCGTGAAGCATGTGACCGAGGTCAACGCATTCGATCTTGAGACGCTGGAGAAGACGATCAAGGAAGAGACGGCGAGAGACGAAGTCTCTGTGATCATCACGAAGACGCCTTGTGTATTGCTCAGCAAAGGAAAGAAACCGTTGTACATCGCACATGAAGACAAGTGCAGGAAATGCGGCATGTGTATGAAGCCGGGATGTCCCGCCATGACAAGAAGAGAGAACGGGACCATCCGTATTGACGACACCATGTGTACCGGCTGCGGGCTTTGCATGGATCTGTGCAGATTCGGGGCTATAGAATTAGTAAAGGCAGGTGACAGATAATGGCGGCGAAGAATATTATGATCGTCGGAGTCGGAGGGCAGGGTACGCTTCTGACCAGCAGGATATTGGGCGGGCTTGCCACCGCAGGCGGATATGATGTGAAGCTCTCGGAGGTACACGGAATGGCGCAGAGAGGCGGAAGCGTGGTGACATTCGTCCGCTATGGAGAGAAAGTGGCGGAGCCGATCGTGGAGGAAGGACAGGCAGACGTGCTGATCGCTTTTGAGAGGTTAGAAGCTCTCAGGTATGCGCATTTCCTCAAAGAAGACGGAGCGTTGATCGTCAATGACTGGCGGATTGATCCGATACCGGTCGTGATTGGTGCGGCTGAGTATCCGGAAGGAATTATTGAGACTTTGAAAAAAGATTACAAGGTCTATACGGTAAATGCGACAGAAGAATCGAAGAAGCTTGGCAATCCCAGAGTGTTCAATTTGATCGTCCTGGGAATTGCAGCACAGCATATGGATTTTACTGTAGAAGAGTGGTATGACGTGATCGAGCGCACCGTACCGCCCAAGACGATCGATATCAACAAGAAGGCCTTTGACGTGGGCTATCATCTTGTGTCTGAGTGATTGGGAAAGGAGTATGAAAATATGGCGAAAATAGCATTAGAGAACTGGAATGAGACGATCAGAGATCCGAAGATCGAGTGTATGAGCAGAGACGAGATGAGCGCCCTTCAGGGGGAGCGTCTCGTGAAGCAGGTGAAGAATGTATACGAGCATGTGGAATTCTACCGTAAGAAAATGGATGAGCTGGGAGTAGAGCCGGGCGATATCAAAGGAATCGAAGATATCACCAAGCTTCCGTTTACGACCAAGGAAGATCTGAGGGATAATTATCCCTTCGGACTTCTCGCAGTTCCAAAGGAGAAGATCGCCAGGGTACAGGGAACATCCGGGACGACCGGTAAGCTTACCCTTGCCTCATACACGCAGAATGACGTGGACGTGTGGGGAGAATGCGTGGCAAGGGGTCTTACTATGGCGGGACTGAATTCGTCAGACCGTATTCATGTATGCTATGGTTACGGGCTGTTCACCGGAGGAATGGGGCTGGATCTTGGGGCACAGGCTCTTGGGGCGATGGCGATTCCTATGTCTTCCGGCAATACCAAGCGTCAGTTGATGTGTATGGAAGATTTCGGTGCGACTGCATTCGCATGTACGCCGTCTTATGCACTTTATCTTGCAGAAGCGGCGCAGGAAGCCGGAGTCGTAGACCGTCTTCAGATCAGGGCAAGCATCAACGGTGCGGAGCCGTGGACGGATGAGATGCGCAAGAAGATCGAGGATATCTTACATATCAACAGCTTCGATATCTATGGTCTGTGTGAGATTACGGGACCGGGCGTTGCCATGGATTGTATCCATCACAAAGGGCTCCACGTATATGAGGACTATTTCTATCCGGAGATCCTGAACCCGGCAGACCAGTCAGCATGCGGGGACGGCGAGACGGGAGAGCTTGTATTCACGACTCTGGCCAAAGAAGGTATGCCGCTTCTCCGTTACAGAACGAAGGATCTTACCAGTATGGAGCATAGTACCTGTGAATGTGGGAGAACACTTCCAAGGATCCAGAAGTTCACCGGACGTACGGACGATATGAAGGTCATCCGCGGCGTCAATGTATTCCCGACACAGGTAGAGACCGCGCTTCTGTCCATGGGCGGCGGCGTAGCGCCTCACTATATGCTGATCGTTGACAGGGAGAACAACCTGGATGTCCTGACTGTAATGGTAGAAGTAGACGAGAAATATTTCTCAGATGAGATCCGTAAGCTGGACAGTCTGAAGAATAAGGTCGGAGCGGTTCTGAAGCAGGCGCTGGGCGTATCTGTAAGAGTGAAGCTTGTCGAGCCCAAGACGATCCAGAGAAGCGAAGGCAAAGCAAAACGTGTCATTGATAACAGAGAGCTGTAAGAGGAGGTAGATACCATGGGTGTAAGCAATACAATTCAGCAATTGTCAGTTTTTTTGGAGAACAGAGAAGGACGTCTTGATGATGTATTAAAGGTTCTGGCAGAAAAGGATGTGAATATCGTGGCTCTAAGCCTTGCGGACACTTCCGACTATGGAATGCTGCGTATGATCGTTTCCGACCCTGCTAAGGGGCGTCAGGCGCTTAAGGAGGCAGGAATTACGGCGATGCTCACCGACGTGGTAGCGCTTCGGGTGCCGCATGCGACAGGATCGTTGAGCAAGGCCATGCATCAGATTGTAGAAGGCAAGGTCAACGTAGAATATATGTATGCATTTGCCAATGGAAATGACGCTGCGGCAGTATTGAAGAGCGATGCTCCTGAGAGGGTGGTCGACATCCTGAAGGGCAGCGGCTTCGATGTATACAGCGCCGGCGAGGCATATCGCGCCAATCAGTAAATCTGAACAAATCTAAGGGGTACGGGAAACTTCTCGTACCCTATTGCTTTTCATTTATGCAGCGTGTATAATAGACGAGTATTATTTAACAAAGGAGGATATATAGCATGCTAGATAAAAAAGTAGTAGAATTACTGAATCAGCAGGTGAATAAAGAGTTCTATTCTGCATATCTGTATCTGGATTTTTCTAATTATTATTATGACCACGGATTAGATGGATTTGGCAATTGGTATAAGATCCAGGCGCAGGAGGAGAGAGACCACGCTGTGCTGTTCATCCAGTATTTGCAGAATAACGGAGAGAAGGTAGAGTTAGAGACGATCGACAAGCCGGGAGTTTCTTTAGAGAGCGCGAAGGCTGTGCTTGCGGAAGGACTGAAGCACGAGCAGTATGTGACGAGCCTGATCCACGCCATCTATGATGCGGCATATTCCGTGAAGGATTTCCGTACCATGCAGTTCTTAGACTGGTTTGTGAAGGAACAGGGAGAAGAAGAGACGAATGCGGATAATCTGGTGAAGAAGTTCGAACTGTTCGGCGACGATCCTAAGAGCCTCTATATGCTGGATAATGAGCTTGGGGGGCGCGTGTATTCCGCACCGTCACTGGTACTTTAATCATGAACCGCAGGAAAGTGATCTGTTCATGCCGGAATGTGACGAAAGGCGATATCGCGGATGCGGTGAAAGACGGCGCCGATTCCTTCAAGCAGGTGAAGAAGCTGACAAAGGTTGGAAAAGGCTGCGGCAAGTGTAAGAAGAAGGCTAAGAAGCTGACGAAGAAATTATTAAAAGAAAGGGCATGATGGCTGTGGACAAGAGGAAACAGACGCTTGAGAAGCTGCGAAGTTCGGAGGCGGTTTATGTTCTGATGTCCGGCGGCACGAAGCTGCCCTATGTAGAATGTGACTCTGATACATATGACGATCAGATTCTGGTATTCTGCAGAGAAGCGGACGCAAGGAACAGGATGGCGGCGCTTATAGCTGAGAAGAATCCTGTACAGACCGTTAAGGTTGAGAAGAAGAGCTTTCTGATATTTTACACAAGCCTGTATCCTATGGGTGTGAACTGTATCGTAGTGGACGACGGGACTTCGGAGAGGATTGCGGTGCAGTTGAATGAACTGATCTCAAGGAACAGCCCGGATCAGCTTCCCAAGGGTCAGGTATGGGTGGAGAACCCGGCTTTGAACCTTACGGCGATCTATTTCATGCAGGAGCTTCACAAGAACCGCGGACAAGGTATGACAGAAGAGATGAAGGAATTGTACGAAGAGATGATGGCTCATCTCGGACGCGGGCGGTTTATCTTCGCGGTCAGGAAGGACAAGGGGATTCCGGCGCTTAAGGGGAAGGACGGAGAGCTGTACCAGCCGCTTTTTACGGATATCCAGGAATTCGGGAAATTCAACAGACAGAACCAGTTCCGTGCGATGGTAGTTGAAGCAGATAAGATCTTGAACCTGATACCGGCAGGAAGCGCCGGCATTGTGCTTAACCCCATGGGAGTCAACGTCCAGTTTAAGATGGCGAAGACATCGCAGAATCAATAGAAGGAATAGAACTCCGGAAAGTGAAAAAGACCAGATAACTGAGTTACCTGGTCTTTTCCATAACCTCAATTACATGTAGTGCTTTTAGATATCTAAATCATGTAGCTATTTAATATATAAAAGGTACATTTAATTTACGATTAAAAGAATTGCATTAAATTAAATCTTTGTTACATTCACGGCCTGAGGTCCCTTGGATCCCTCAGTTACATCGTACTCAACATCCTGCCCCTCATCCAAAGACTTGAAGCCTTCCATGTTCAACCCGGAGTAGTGTACGAATACATCATTGCCGGTTTCATCAGAAATGAAACCATAACCCTTTTGGTTGTTGAACCATTTCACTGTACCTTTCATGACAATACCTCCATAATAAAATTAATTAGAAACACTGCATCCATAAAACAAATCTATAGATAACTGTTTTATAGACTAGCATATAATTATAAAAGCGTCAATAGATTTAGCAATCTTTTTACTATTTTTTTGGGAAAAAACGGTTTTTTTACGGGATATCATTTCACTTGACGAAACAGATGTAAGAGTGTAAAGTATACATAGACAGATGAAGATAAAATCATTGGGATAACAGAGGAATAAGAGTATGATTACATTGACGGGGAAAAAAGTATCCGAAGGGATTGCCATCGGCAAATTATCCTTTTATAAGAGAGATTCAAAAGAGATCCGCCGTATCTATGTAAAGGATGTTGAGAAAGAGGTACAGCGTTTTCAGAAGGCAAGGCAGAAGGCGCTGCAGGAGTTAAGGGAGCTCTGTGAGAATGCCGCGAAGGAAGTCGGCGAGGCCAATGCCGCGATTTTTGAGATGCAGCAGATGGTGCTTGATGACCGGGATCTGGTGGATAAGATCACGAATATCATCGTAGAACAGAAACTGAATGCAGAGTATGCCATCCAGAATGCCGCAGAGCATTTTATCTCAACGGCAGTGACGGCAGATAAGAATTATGTACAGGGGCATGACGCGGATGTCAAGGATGTGACGAACCGTCTTATGCGGACCCTGGCCAGAGGATGGAAGGATAAGATGCTGATGGACGAGCCGTTCGTGCTGGCTGCCGGAGAGTTATATCCAAGCGAAGCCGTGCAGCTCGATAAGACGAAGGTTCTTGGATTCGTCACCAGATATGGAACGATTAATTCCCACACGGCGGTGCTTGCCCGGACGAAGGGAATCCCCTCGGTGATCGGGCTTGGAGAGGCGCTCAAGAAGGATTATGAAGGGAAGACGATCATCATAGACGGTTTCGAGGGTAAGATCTATATCGAGCCGGACTACACGACGATCACCAAGATGCGGCAGAAGCAGGATGCCAATCACACACAGGTGCAGAATTTAGAAAGGCTTAAGGGGAAGGAGAATATCACCCAGAGCGGACAGAAAATTGACGTCTGTGCGAATATCGGCAACAGAGAGGACATTGAGAATGTACTGAGGTGTGATGCCGGAGGGATTGGATTATTCAGGAGTGAATTCTTGTATATGGAGAGCGGCACCAAGCCGCCTACCGAGGAGTATCAGTTTCAAGTATATAAGCTGGCGGCAGAGTCCATGGGGATCAAGAAGGTGGTGATCCGGACGGCTGATCTTGGCGGGGAGAAGACAGCAGAGTGTCTGGATCTTGGCACGGACCCCAATCCTGCCATCGGATACCGGGGAATCAGAGTGTCGCTTGATAAGGACGAGGTGTTCAAGACCCAGCTTCGGGCCATACTCCGTGCATCGGCTTTCGGGAACCTGTCTATCATGTTTCCGATGATCACTTCTATAGAAGAAGTGAGAACGGCGAAACTGATGCTTGAGAAAGCGAAGAAGGAATTGAAGAACGAGAAGACGGCTTTTGATGAGGACATTCCGGTAGGGGTTATGATCGAGACTCCGGCGGCGGTTATGATCAGCGGCGAATTGGCGAGAGAAGTGGATTTCTTCAGTATCGGGACGAATGACCTTCTCCAGCTTACGCTGGGAATGGACCGGCAGAACAGCAGGCTTGACCGTTATTATAATCCACATCACTCGGCGATCCTCAAGATGATCCGGATTATTACCAACAATGTACATCTGGAAGAGAAGCATATCAGTATATGCGGGGATCTTGCAGCAGACCTGGATCTTACGGAATATCTGATCCAGATAGGGATTGACGAGCTGTCGGTTGCACCGAACCAGGTGCTCGCCCTCAGGAAGAAGATCAGAGAGATACAGTAACGAGGAGATTGAATATATGGAATTTACCCATTTTGATCAGGATGGCAATGCGGTCATGGTAGATGTCTCCGGTAAGGAGATTACGGAACGGTCGGCTCTCGCCCAGGGAAAGATACGGGTGAGCCGGGAAGTGTTCGAGGCTGTGGCCGGGCAGAAGGTGAAGAAGGGAGATGTTCTGACCGTTGCCCAGGTAGCGGGGATCATGGGGACGAAGAAGACGGCAGAGCTGATTCCCATGTGCCATTATCTGAATCTTACGAATTCTAAGGTCGTGTTTCGGATGGATCCGGAAGAACTTGTGATCGAAGTCCTCTGCCGGGTTAAGACAGAGGGGAAGACGGGAGTTGAGATGGAAGCTTTGACAGGCGTGTCGGTTGCACTTCTTACCATCTATGATATGTGCAAAGCGATCGACAAGCGGATGGTGATGGAGGATATCCATCTGTGTGAGAAGACAGGCGGCAAGAGCGGAGAGTTCAGATTTTAGAAGATATAGACAGAGAGAGGCTGTGCTGTATGATCAGGCGTCATACAGCACAGCCTCTTTGTAAGCATCTGTATCTGGCTGACACGGCAGGGTTGTCGTTCAACGGCCGCCGCGTATCATATTATAAAGTTATAAAGTATCTTCACGTCTGATGTATCCCGGATTCTCAGGATCCGCGATGATCTCTTTCGCATGGATGATCTTGGCGTGCTTGTCAACGACCTGATAGTCAATGGTAATATCCTCGCCGATCATTGCACCGGGCAGAACAACACTGTTCTTAACTACGGCGCCCTTCTTGATTACGCATCCGCGTCCGATTACGGAATTCTCTATGGTTCCTTCGATCAGGCATCCGTTGGATACGACGGAGCCTTTCACGTCTGCCGTCTCGAAATACTGTGTCGGACAGGAGTCGTTGGTCCTGGTATATACAGGCCATTCGTCATCAAAGAGATTGGATGCTCTCTTGAAGTCGATCAGCTCGATGTTGGCATTATAGAAGCTCTTAAGGTCTGTGATGGATGCAAAATATCCCCTGTGGGAAATACCGCGCACATCCAAATCCTCGCATGCATTGTTGACGATATCTGCCAGTGTATACATGGAAGATAAGGTCTTGGCCTTCTTAATCAGGTCGATGAACAGATCCTTCTTCATAATATATGTATCCATGAAGATATTCCTGTTCTTGGCGTTGCCGCGGTTCTGCTCTAAGGACAGGACACCCTTCTGCCGGTTCAGATTCAGAGTATTGCAGTTAAGGAAGGTATCCTTGGCATTATCTACACTGTGATATAATAGTGTAATATCTGCTTCTGATTCAATATGATTCGCAAGCAGAGTGCTGAAATCAGCAGAGTATACCATGTAGCTCGGCGCGATAACGACGTAAGGCTGGTGTGATCTCTCAATACATTCCAGATTCGCTGAGAACGCAGCAATATCCGTGTTGTAAAGGTCGTTGTCGCCTTTGGATTCGGAGAACAGGATATGCAGCCTGCCGCGCTTGGAGTTAATGTTATAATGACGTCCGGTTCCAAGATGCTCAACAAGGGAGCGGGGCTTTCTTCTGATATATACCTGAATGCGGTCGATTCCGCTGTTGCTCATATTAGAGATCGGGAAATCGATCACACGGTATCTTCCGAGGAATGAAAATGCTCCGATCGGTCGATATTCTTCCATTCCCTTTACCCAGATATGATTCCCGGAAAAATTAACGATTCCTAATGCTTTGCTCATATTATTCTACCCCCTTTACGCGTTTTGCCACGAGCTCGATATGTTCGCTGTCAGCGCTTCCAACGACAGCTTCTTTGCCGATCTTGACTCCGTCAGCCACAAGAGCGCGCTGCACGACTGCGCCCGCTTCTACTTTGACGCCCGGCATTAATACGCTGTCAATGATCTTAGCGCCTTCACCGACCTCGACGCCGGTAAACAGGACAGAGTTCTTCACTTCACCTTCAATGACACAGCCCTGTGTGACGAAAGAACGCTTGATACTTGCTTCCGGTCCTACATAATGAGGCAGGGTAGTTGCATCTTCCGTATAGATCTTCCAGGTCGGATCATTCAAGTCGAGTTCGTTATTGGAGTCGAGAAGGTCCATATTAGCTTCCCACAGAGAGTCGATGGTTCCCACGTCCTTCCAGTAGCCTTTGAACCTGTATGCGTACAGAGTCTTGTTGTCAGCAAGAAGCTGAGGGATGATATCCTTACCAAAATCATGGTGGGAATCAGGATCCTTCATATCAGCGACCAGAAGCTTGCGAAGAGGCTTCCAGTTGAAGATGTAGATACCCATGGATGCAAGATTGCTCTTAGGGTGCTCAGGCTTCTCCTGGAATTCGATAATATGCCCTTCTTCGTCCGTATGCATGATACCGAAACGGCTCGCCTCCTTATACGGCACTTCGATAACGGCGATGGTAGCGTCTGCATTGTTCGCCTTATGTTCCGCCAGCATCTTGGCATAATTCATCTTGTAGATATGGTCGCCGGAAAGAACGAGTATGTATTCCGGGGAATAGGTGTCGATAAAGTCAATATTCTGTGAGATCGCATCTGCAGTTCCCCGGTAGACGTCCAGATTGGCGTCAGCTTTCTCGCGCGGCGGGAGTACATATACGCCGCTGTCTTTTGCATCCAGACCCCAACGGCGTCCGGCTGCAACATAACTGTTCAATAGAACGGATTCATATTGTGTCAGTACACCGACTACATCAATGCCGCTATTGGCACAGTTGCTTAACGGGAAATCAACAATGCGGTACTTACCACCATATGAAACGGCCGGTTTGGCTACTTTGTTGGTCAGGTCATGCAGACGGGAGCCACGGCCACCGGCTAAAATCATCGCTAACATATTATTTTGTTTCATAGTGTGTCCTCTCTTTCCATTTATGTTACATAAGATTAGATTATTATACAATTTTTTTATCATTATTTCCATAATTTTGTATAAAAAAATAAAAATTTTTCCAAATAATTTTTGCATTATGTTGCCCGCGTTAATTTACTTGACATCTTCTGTAAAAAACAGCAAAATAAAATATACAAATAAATAAATAAATAAATAAATAAATAAATGAATGATGAGGATAATTATGAATTTGCTTACAATGGAACATATTACGAAGTCTTATACGGAGAGGAAGCTTCTGGATGACGTGGGATTCAGTATCAGTGAACGAGAGAAGATCGGTGTGATCGGAATAAACGGCATGGGGAAGTCCACTTTGCTCAAGATTGCGGCAGGGATCGAGGAGGCGGACTTAGGGAAGGTCAGCATGGGGAATCAGGTGAAAGTCTGTTATCTTCCGCAGACGCCGGTATTTGAAGAAGAAATGACGGTCCTTGAGGCGGCGATTGCGGGCGGTGCGGGCGGCCCGGACCGTTTTACGGCAGAGGCAGAGGCGAAAGCGATGCTGAACCGTTTGGGGTTCACGGATTACGGGGAGAGGGTAGAGCATATGTCAGGCGGGCAGAGGAAGCGTGCTGCGCTGATCAATGTGCTTCTTGAACCGGCAGATATACTGATTCTGGATGAGCCGACCAATCATCTGGATTCAGAGATGTCCGAGTGGCTGGAGGAGTATCTGATCCGATATAGAGGTGCAATCCTGATGGTGACTCACGACCGGTATTTCCTGGACCGCGTAGCCAGCCGTATCGTAGAGGTAGACGGCGGCAAGCTCTACAGCTATCCGGGGAATTATTCGGAGTTTGTCCGTCTTAAGGGAGAACGGCAGGATATGGAGCTTGCCGCACAGCGCAAGCGCAAGAGCCTGCTCCGTACAGAGCTTCAGTGGCTTAGCCGGGGCGCAAGGGCGCGGAGTACGAAACAGAAGGCGCATATTGACCGGATTTTGGCCATGCAGGAGATCCAGGATATGCAGGAGGAGAAGCGGGTACAGATGGATTCGGTTGCCTCCAGGATGGGAAATAAGACGGTTGAAGTGTCAGGTATCAGCAAATCCTATGGCGAACGTGTCCTGGTCAGGGATTATAACTATATCTTCCTTAAAAATGATCGGATCGGAATCATAGGCCCCAACGGCTGCGGCAAGACGACGCTTCTTAAGATCATCCACGGAGATGAGAAGCCGGATGCCGGAGGAATCGAGATTGGACAGACTATCCGCATGGGGTATTTTTCCCAGGAAAATGAATTCATAGATGAATCTGTGCGGGTGATTGATTATGTGAAAGAGGTGGGAGAGTATATCGCCACATCCGACGGCAGGATCACGGCGTCGCAGATGCTTGAGAACTTTCTGTTTGACGGGGTGATGCAGTGGTCAAGGATCGAGAAGCTGTCAGGAGGGGAGAGGAGACGTCTCTATCTGCTCAGAGTGCTGATGAGCGCGCCCAATGTCCTGATCCTGGACGAGCCTACCAATGATCTGGACATCCAGACATTGACGATTCTGGAGGATTATCTGGATCGGTTCGACGGGATCATCATTATCGTGTCACATGACCGGTATTTTCTGGACCGCACGGTGAACCGTATCTTCTCTTTTGAGGGGGAAGGGCAGATCCGCCAGTTTGAAGGCGGATATTCTGACTATCTGATCCGCAGGGAACTTCTGAATCCGGAGGAGGGTGAGATTCCCGGGAAGGGTCCTAAGGGAAAGAGCAGCCCTGGGGCGGAGAATTCTGACGAGACTGCGGTGCGCGCAGCGAAGAGCTCCTGGAAGCAACATGAGAAGAAATTAAGATTCACGTTCAAAGAGCAGAAGGAGTTCGAGACGATAGACGAAGAGATCGCGAAGCTAGAAGAGATGATCTGTGCCCTGGATGAACAGATCGAGGCGAACGCCACGAATTCGGCAAGGCTTAATGAACTGCTGAAAGAGAAAGAGGAGACGGAGCAGCAGTTGGAAGAGAAGATGGACAGATGGGTATATTTGAATGATTTGAATGATAAGATTCAACAAAGGATGTGAATTGTGGATAATCATAAATATCTTATAAAGATTTTCTGAAAATAACTCTTACATTTTGAGAATGATAGTGATATAATATAAAAATAAAGGGATTATATGTCATTGGGATTACAACTTACAGATTCAACTTTATAGCTTTAACACCAGACATACTGGCGTACAGTCTCAGGCAGCATGGGGAAGGTGCCGCAGTAGTGTACGCTTTTTTATGTGGACATCCTTTATGGCAGTAACATGTTGATGCAGAACCGGTAAGGAGGTAGTTATGTTCAAGATAGGAGATTATGTGGCACATTACAAAGAAGGTGTCTGTGAGGTAATGAGTATCGGGAAGCTGAATATTAGCTGCTCCGATAAGGAGAAGGAATACTATACATTGAAGCCTCTATATGATGCCGGGGGAACTCTATATACGCCAGTAGACAATGAGAAGAGACAGATCCGGGAAGTGATCTCCGGAGAAGAAGCGCAGGCATTGATCGATGATATGCTGAATATTGAGATGATCGGGGTAGCGGATGAGAAGAGACGCGAGCTGTCCTATAAGGAAGCGTTGCTGAGGAACCAGTGCAGAGATTGGATTTCTCTGATCAAGACCTCCTATATACGGAAGATGAACAGGCTTGCTTCCGGGAAGAAGGTTATTAATGTGGATGATAAGTATCTGAATATCGCAGAGAAATTCCTCTATGGAGAGTTCGCGGTTGCCTTGGGTCTGCCTAAGGATGAAGTGAAGGGATATATATCAGGTTATCTGAAGAGGGAGTCTTAGCAGATTTGATATAAGCCAAGGGAATATCAGGAGATGACGGAGGCGTCTATCCCTGATATTCCCTTGGTGTCTTATCGCGGTATTTATACGGCAGGACACTCCACGATATGGATTCGGAAGCTTTCGTATTCTTCTGCAGCCGTCGGGAGCAGGAGTCCGCTGTTCATCAGTACGTCGCCGGGATATTCTTCATCGTTTACCGTATAGATACTGTCTGCATTCAATCCTTTCAGACACATCCAGCGTCCGGGACCGTTAGGATGGATCTGGAGAGCGACGATGCAAAGAAGCGCTTCGCTTCCGTCTTCTGCAGCGAATTCCCATCCATGGTAAGCGTCTGCTGTATCGGGATCGGTAAGCCGGTAATAGTCTCCGTACTGGATCAGGTCATAATATTCTTTGAATTCCCTGATCTGAGCTTTTACAATGGTCTTCTCCTCTTCGGACATCTTATTGACGTCCAGCTCATATCCGAACGTACCGGACATTGCAACCGTCGCCCTGGTATTTAACGGAGTGATACGTCTGGTCTGTTCGTTGGGGCAATGGGATACATGGGATCCCATGGTGCTTACAGGATAGCCGAAGGAAGTGCCGTACTGGATACTGAGCCTCTCGATGGCGTCGGTATCGTCGCTGCACCAGATCTGGGGCGTGTAATAGAGCATGCCGGCGTCAAAACGTCCGCCGCCGCCGCTGCAGCCTTCGATCAGCATATCAGGATAGCGCTGCGTTAATTTTTCAAGCATATCATAGAGTCCTAAGACATAGCGGTGCATAACTTCTCCCTGGCGGTTTGCGGGAAGAGAGGCGCTGTAGAGGTCTGCAAGGCTTCTGTTCAAGTCCCATTTGAGATATTCGATTCTGGCCGAGTCAAGTACCTGGCATATATGGCTGAAGATATATTCCCGTACGTCTTCTCTGGAAAAATCAAGCAGTAATTGAAGCCGGGAGCGGGTAGGTTGTTTCCCGGGAACGGTGAAGGCCCAGTCGGGGTGCTCACGGTAGAGGTCGCTGTCTTCATTGATCCCTTCGGGTTCAAACCAGATACCGAACTGAAGTCCAAGTCCATGGATCTGGTCAGACAGCTCCTTAAGTGTACAGCCAAGCTTCTTCTCATTCACCGTCCAGTCCCCGAGGCCGGACACATCCAGGTCTCGTTTGCCGAACCATCCATCGTCCATGACGAAGAGTTCTATGCCGAGATCTGCCGCGTCCCTTGCCATCTGTATCAGCTTGTCTCCGTCAAAATCAAAATACACACCTTCCCAGTCATTCAGCAGAACCGGCCGTCTCTTAGCGGTCCATTTGCCCCGGCACAGATGGGTGCGGTAAGCCCGATGGAAGATACGGGATAATCGGCCAAGTCCCTGGGCGGAGTAAGCTAATGCTGCTTCCGGTGCATAGAAGCGTTCCGTTGGCTTTACACAGTAGCAGAAGTTATCAGGATGGATACCAAGGAGGAGACGGGTCTGGTTATACTGGTCAAGCTCGGCGTTCCCTAGGAAGTCCCCGCTGTACAGGAAAGAAAAACCGTAACAATTTCCGGTGTCTTCTGTCGTGTCTCTGTCAGAGAGGATAAGGAACGGGTTATACTGGTGACTGGAGGTTCCGCGCGTACTTCCCACAGACTGGCTCCCGTGCATCAGCGGCGAGCGTTGATAATTCCGTTCTTTTACATGGCGGCCGTAGAAGGTATGCAGGTCGTACTCGCCGTGCAGATAATCAACGCAGACGCTCTGGATGTTCTCGAGGTAGATGTCATCTTCGCTGTGGTTTTCAACGCAGACCGCCCTTGTGATGATATCCAGATCTTCCATGACGCCGTAGTAGAGATGGACATAGAACATGCGGCGGGTGTCTTCCAGAGTGATGATCAGTGTATCGGACCTGGAACCGCATCCGGCGGGAACAGGTGTCTCATGTGCCGGATGTTCCTGATCCGGCGCGTCATAGAGTGCGGGGAGCCCCGGAAGCGAGTATTTGCCTTCGCAGATCTCGTGTTTTAGGTATCTCAGGTCGCACGCAGAAGTGCCGTCCGGGTAACGGACCTTCAGAGCCGCGGCGCGGTAATCGCCGCTTCCGTAGGCCGGGAATTCCAGAGGTAGTGCGTCCAGGGAGTAAGTCCGGTCATCGCCCGCGTCGTACGGATTGCCGGAGAATCCTCTGTCCGCATAAGCGATCCGGTAGGAATAATCAAAAGCAGAGCCCCTCATACCAAACCAGGTATGGAGTAATACTCCATACCTGTCTGCTTTCATCTGGTACATACTATGGGCCGTTGTCAAAGTAAAAAGTCTGCTCGTGCTGTCAAATAAAATAGCCATAAGTTTGTCCTCGTTTCAGTATTAAGTCTTATTTTACCGCACCATTTACAACACCGTTGATGATCTGCTTCTGGCATACAAGATAGAAGATCAGGATCGGCAGCAATGCCAGCAAGTAAGAAGCGAATGCCAGGTTGTAATTCGTACCGAACTGAGTCTGGAATGTAAGCTGTGCCAGAGGCAGTGTGTTAACGCCTGTACCGGACATAATGACAAGCGGTGTCATAACATCGTTCCAGGTTCCAAGGGCTGTCAGTACGGCAACTGTAGCGTGCATCGGCGTCATAATCGGGAAGATGATCTTCCAGTAGGTTGACCATGTGGTGGCGCCGTCCACGAAAGCAGCTTCCTCAAGTGCGATTGGGATGTTCTTCAAGTAGCCGGAGTAGAGCATTACATTCATCGGCATATAGAACACCAGATAGCATAATATAACTCCGAACCAGTTGTCAATACCCATTTGCGCGGTCTGCTTTACCAGAGGCATCATCAGGATCGCGAAAGGTACGAACATACCGCTTACGATATAGAGGTAGGATACTTTGTAGAATTTGCTCTTAGCCATGCTTCTTCCGATTGCGTATCCGGCAAGGGAGTGGAGCAGGATGGCAAGAACTACGGTCACAACGGTGATCATGACACTGTATCCCAGGGAGTGCCAGAAGTCTGTAACACGCATGGCTTCCGCGAAGTTTTCAAGGCTCCAGCTCTTCGGAAGGCTTAGCGCCCCGGCAATGTCGTTTGTCATCTCTGACGGTTTCTTGAATGCGATCACAAGCGCCATATATAGCGGGAAGATAACAGTCAGGCAGCCAACGATCAAAAGGATGGTAAGCGGCCAATTAGTGGTAGCCGCAACTTTATTTTTCTGTTTCATTATAACTGTTCCTCCTTCTTTCCTGTAATAGTAAGCTGGGCAACAGAGATAGCGACGATCACGATGAAGAAGATAACCGCGTTAGCGCTCTGGAAACCGAACTGTCCGCCGCCCATACCATTGTTGTAGATCAAGAATGAGATGGACTCGGTACTCTGTGCAGGACCGCCCTTGGTCAACGCCATGATCTGATCGAATACCATCAGGAAGTCTTTCATGCTTAATACCATGTTGATGCTGAAGAATGGGATGATCAGCGGGAAAGTCAGTGACTTGAAGCTTAACCATCCGGTCGCGCCGTCGATAGCGCCCGCCTCATATACGTCTTCCGGTACGGTCTGAAGACCTGAGATGTAGATGAGGGTCGTCTGAGCGATGGACTGCCATGCGGTAACGATAACGATGGCGATCCAGGCTGTCTTCGCGTTGGAGAGCATACTTCCGGTTCCGGTCAGTGCAGGAAGGATGTATGTGAAGATATATCCGAAGATATAACCTACAACCAGTCCGCCCAGGATTCTAGGAACGAAGTACATACCTCTTAAAGCGCTCTTGGCTTTGATCTTGCCGTTTAGTCCCAGTGCGAGGAGCAGGGCGATCACATTCGTCAGAACGGTTGCCAGAATCGCGAATTTAAAAGTAAAGAGGTAGGATTTCCCGACACGCGCATCGGTAAATAAGTCGGCATAGTTACGCATTCCTACCCAGTCATAGCTTCCGAAGCCCTTGAAGTTCGTGAAGCTGTAGATCAGGCCCTTGATCAGCGGCAGAGTGTTAAAACAGAAGAACAATGCCAGGACAGGGACTGTAATTAATAAAAAGGTCTGGTTTCTGCTGAGTTTTTTATTCATTATTGATTCCCTCCCTTTTTCTCATAATCCTGTACTTTGCGGATAATGTCGCGGTTGTAGCGCACCCAGTCAGTGTCGAACTTGTTCAGGAACTTGTCTATGTCACCATCTAATAAGAATGTCTGGATCTGAGCGTCCACACTCATCTCGGACGGATAGTAGTGATCCTGATAGTCGACCATCTTGCCTTCGTTGATGTAATCGAGCATACCGTCAAGAGCCGGAGAAAGCTTGAATTCCGTATCCTTACAAGGCACGGCGTTCTGGTCGTCTAAGTAAGTCTGGATGGTGGAGTCCTCCAGCAGGAAGCTTAATACTTCGTAGGCAGCCTCTTTGTCCGGACATTCGTTGGTGATACAGAACTGAAGGTCTACACCGGAGTTCAGAACGTTGTCATCCGCGTTGTCGCATCCCGGCATAACGAAGGAATCAATGTCCATATCTGGGTTTACCGACTGAATCTGTGGAACAGCATAGCTTCCGATACAGTACATAGCAGCCTCGCCGTTTGCGAATGCGGTACATGCGTCGTTGTAGTTATAAGCAAACGGGTCATCCTGTGCATGGTCGAGCAGTTCAAGCATCTTCTCTGCAACTTCCGGATATTCGTCGATAAATTTCGTCTCGCCTTTGTTCACCTGGCGGCATACATCTGCGGGAGCCAGATCACAGGCAAGTGCGTTCCACGGCGCCAGACAGGTCCATACATCTTTGTAACCGAAGTATAACGGCTGCTGTCCGGATGACTCAATCTCGTCGCACAGGTCCATGAATTCATCCCATGTGGTCGGAATCTCCCAGTCATTGTCCTCAAACATCTCCCTGTTGTACAGAACACCCGCGGCATTAGCCACGTAAGGAACTGCGTACACGCCGTCCATCGGAACGAATTCCAGGTTTTTGTCGATGTCTAAGTAGGCTTGTTTGATCAGTGAAAGCCCTTCAAAATCTGAGATGTCCATCAGCATCTCGGCATCCAGGAAGTTAGAAAAATTGACGTCACCGCCGATTCCGATGATATCCGGGGCATCCTCCTTGATGAAACGTGTTTTCAGTACGGTCATGGCATCGTTGGGAGATTCGATATGCAGCACGATGTCATCGTGTGTCGCATTGAATTCCTCTTCCATCTTCTCGAAAGCCTTGACAGCTTCCGGCTTGTACTGAAGCATGGTGATATGGGTCTTTCCGTCTGCGCTGCTGTCGGAGCTGCAGCCACTGGCTGAGAAAGCGGTCCCAATCAGCATTGCTGCCACAAGCGTTGTGGCAATTACTCTTCTTTTCATTCCACACCTCTCCTTTTTCCTTCATGCATATTGACTGTCCCGACGCACTCTGCAGATTAGTAACAATTCGGACAAGCCGGCCTGTTAAACAGAATGGACAGTTTCGTTAGGTTGCATGAATTTTATGTAATTTACAGGTAAAATAATAGCAGTCTGCTGTGAAAAGGTAAATATTCTGATGGGGCGGGATTTTATCATAATGCGGTATTATAAAGAAAATGTTGAAATACAGACGTATTATGGTATATAATAAAGGAAATGGAGAGATTTTCGTGACTTTCCACAAAATAGATAGTGCAGTTTTGAGCAATATAACGAAAATAAAGGAATGAACGAGAAAAGGGGAATCGCTTTATGACAAATTATTTATTTTCTGTGTTTCAGGATGAGCGCTTTATGGACCTGACAGTATACCAGTATGGGTATGAGCAGTGTGAACCGCTGCACTCGTTCGGCCCGTATGTAAGGAACAATTATCTCTTTCATTATGTGATTTCAGGAAAGGGATGTCTGCATGCCAATGATGAGAAAGGGGATGCGACGTATTATGATATTGAGGCAGGCAACGGCTTCATAATCGAGCCGGGATATGTCAATACCTACTATGCCGACAATGACGAGCCGTGGGAGTATGTGTGGGTGGAATTCGGCGGGCTGCGCGCGAAGGAGTGCGTGGAGCTTGCGGGGCTTTCGCACAAGACTCCGCTGTATCATCTGGCGGCGCCTGAGTACGGAGAGACGCTTAAGGAGCGTATGCTGGCTATCGTCCGAAGCCAGAATGCATCTAATATGGAAGTGATCGGGCATCTGTATCTGTTTCTTGACTGCCTGATCAAGTATTCGGCATCCAAAAAACAGCTCCAAGGCGGAAAGCTTGGCGAGTTTTATGCAAGGGAGGCCGTTGTGTACATCGAACACAACTATGACAAGGATATCACAGTGGAGGATATTGCAAGGAGATGCAAGCTGGACCGCAGTTATTTCGGGAAGGTGTTCAAGAAGGCGGTGGGCCAGTCTCCTCAGGAGTTCCTGATTCGGTACCGTATGAGCAAGGCGGCGGACGCTCTGATCATCGGCGACGATTCGGTGGGGGATATCGGGGCGTCCGTAGGATATCCCAATCTGCTGCATTTCTCCAGGGCGTTCAAGGGAGTATACGGGGTATCGCCAAGAGAGTATCGGCAGAAGAATAAGATCATAGACAGGTAGAGTTTTGGCTGCCGGGAAACAGCATACGTTTCTCGGCAGTTTTTTAATTGATCACAAATTTCAACATCTGCATCATCTTGTCAGTGAGTATGTCAGAGTCCAGCTCCGGGTTCTGGCATTTTTGTTCCAGGAGATATTTGACATAGCTTACGGTAATATCATTGATGATATTCAGATTACTGTTTTTGATGCCCGGAGCCACATCCGCCAGCGGAAGAAGAAGGCCCATACACCGGTCCCAGATATTCTTCCCATAATACATATCTTCGATCTGAGGAGTGTATTTTTCCCGTTCTTCTGGGAAAAGTTCATAGTATTGCGTCATAATACCTGTAAGGTCGTCGCTGTGTTTTCCGAAGAAAAAAATATAGAAGACATTGGGATTCTGAAAAACAGCCTGCGCAAAAAAATCCCATACGGACAGGAAATGTTCTCTTGGACGAAGCTTCCAGGAACTCAGTTCGGACAGATTCTTGCTGTATTCGTTAAAATACTTGATTGATGCGAGGAGGATCAATTCTTCGATATCCTTAAAATACAGATAGATGGTTGAGTTGTGAAAACCGGCTTTGTCCGCGATCTTACGGATAGACAGGTTCTTAAGTCCGTCTGTTTCAATCAGTTCTTGCGTCGCTTCGATGAAGCGGATGGTATTTTGTCTCTTTTGATTCTCTTTTTCATTCCCCATGTTGTTTACCAGTTCCTTAAAATACTTAATTTCTCTGATTATAACATATGCAAAGAAGGATAGTCCATAAGATTGAAATAGAAAATGTCTATATGTTATAAAAATATATTGACAATAAGCGCGCTTATTGATATATTTGTTATATGATTTAACAAATAAGCGCGCTTGTTAAAATAGAAAAATAGTAAAACTGCATGAATGAACAAGGAGGAAGACCATGAAGTTAGAGATCGGTAATTTCTATGTGAAAGATATCGTTTTCGGGGATCAATTGTCCCTGAGAGACGGCGTCCTTACTATCAACAAGGAAGAGGCATTGGCGTATATCCGGGAAGATGAGAGGATTACAGAGGCAGAGCTGTATATCGCGAAGCCGGGAGACAAGATCCGTATGTGTCCTGTGAAGGAAGCAATCGAGCCGAGGATTCGGCCGGACGGAAGAAGTATCTTCCCTGGTTATACAGGTGATCTGGCCAAGGCCGGAGAGGGTGTGACCTATGCGCTTAAGAACTGCAGTGTACTCGTAGTAGGCAGACATTGGGGAGGTTTCCAGGACGGCGTGATCGATATGAGCGGAGAAGGGCAGAAGTATACATATTTCGGACAGCTTAACAACATTGTTCTGGTTGCGGATACGGATGAGGAATTCGAGAGAAATGAGCAGCAGAAGAAGAATGATGCGTTAAGAAGGGCAGGACATAAGCTCGCCGAGTTCATCGGGGCGTGTGTGAGAGACTTGACTCCGGAAGATACGGAAGTGTACGAACTGGGAGGTATGATCAGGCGCGATGCTGATGTAGAGAAGCTTCCTTCAGTAGTCTATGTAATGCAGCCGCAGTCACAGATGGAAGAGATGGGATATAACGACCTTGTGTATGGCTGGGATATGAATCATGTGGTGCCGACCGTGATGCATCCCAATGAGATCTTAGACGGGGCCATGGTATCCGGAAGCTTTATGCCGGTATCTTCTAAGTGGGCAACCTATGATTTCCAGAACTGTCCGAATATCAAGGCGCTTTATAAAGAGCATGGGAAGACGGTCAATTTCCTGGGGGTCATCATGTCTAACCTGAACGTTGCGCTGGAGCAAAAGGAGAGATCGGCCCTCTTCGTAGCACAGATTGCCAATAGCCTGGGAGCGGACGGCGCAGTCGTAGCGGAAGAAGGCTATGGGAATCCAGACGCGGACTTCGTCGGATGTATCGTGGCGCTTGAAGACGCAGGGGTGAAGACAGTAGGTATCACGAATGAGTGTACCGGACGTGACGGACAGTCTCAGCCGCTTGTTACCCTGGATGAGAAATGTGACGCCATCGTATCCTGCGGCAATGTGTCTCAGCTGATTGAATTGCCTCCGATGGAGACAGTTTTGGGCGAATTGCAGGCATTGGCCAGAGACGGGCTCTCCGGCGGATGGGCGGACGATGAGATCTTAGGGCCGTCAGTCAGAGAGGACGGTTCGATTATCATGGAGAACAACTCGATGTTCTGCGGCGACCAGGTGTGCGGATGGTCTCCGAAGACGATGAAAGAATTCTAGATGGAGGTAAGCGGAGAATGAAGAAAGCAATCGTATATGTAAATCAGTTTTTTGGACAGGTAGGCGGAGAAGAGCAGGCGGGGATTGAGCCGCAGCTCCATGAAGGACAGATAGGGCCTGCGATGCAGTTTCAGAAAGAGCTTGACGCGGATGTGACACATACGATTATCTGCGGCGATAACTATATGGGATCTAATACGGAAGAAGCGGTTGACAGGATTCTTACTATGCTTGGCGGCAAGGAATTCGATATCTTCCTTGCCGGGCCGGCGTTTCAGGCAGGGCGGTATACCGTAGCCTGCGGTACGGTATGCAAAGCGGTGAAGGAGAAGTTCGGCGTTCCGGTAGTGACGTCCATGAACAGTGAGACTCCGGGCGTCGATATGTTCAAGAAGAATATGTATATCATGGAGGGCGGAAATATTGCGTCGAAGATGCGTCAGGACGTGAAGGCTATGGCCAGGGTTGCCAATAAGCTCCTGAACAGAGAACCGATAGGAAGCGCGGATGAGGAAGGATATTTCCCAAGAGGGATCCGTCATCAGACCTGGCTTGCGGACGGGAAACCGGCTTCAGAGCGTATGGTGGATATGCTGCTTAAGAAATTAAACGGAGAACCTTATGAGACAGAGCTGCCGATTCCGAAGAGGGACCTTGTTCCGATCGCACCGGCCGTTAAGAACCTTAAGCAGGCGAAGATCGCGCTGGTAACGACAGGCGGTATCGTCCCGGTAGAGAATCCGGACCGCATCCAGTCTGCGTCTGCGACTAGGTGGGGCAGATATGATATCTCTCAGACGGAGGCGCTAAAGGGCGGGGTATATAAGACGATCCATGCTGGTTTTGACCCGGCTGCCGCTGATGCGGATCCGAACGTTATTACGCCGGTTGACGCGCTGAAGGTATTGGAGAACGAAGAAGTCTACGGAAGCCTTCACCCGTATTTCTACTCCACGGTAGGGACAGGAACGACAGAAGCCGAAGCTCAGAGGATGGCTAAGGAGATGGTTCCGTATTTTAAGGAGGATCATGTTGACGCCGTGATCATGGTTTCTACATGAGGTACCTGTACTCGTTGCGGTGCAACGATGGTAAAAGAGATCGAGAGAGCAGGATTCCCGATTGTTCAGATGTGCAACCTGATTCCGGTGGCGAAGACTGTCGGTTCCAATAGAATCGTTCCGACGATATCTATTCCTTATCCGCTGGGAGATCCGGGAACTTCCAAGGAAGACCAGTGGAAGCTTCGCTATCACAGGACGAAGGCTGCGCTTGAAGCTTTGGCAACTGATATTACTGAGCAGACAGTATTCCGCGTATAGTTTGGGGATACTGGTTCTAAAAAGGCCAAGGGGGTTATTGAATGGAGAAAAAGGACTCAAAAAACACGGTATTTTATATTTCTCTTGTTATTATTGCGATTATGGCAGTATGGTCGGTTGCGTTAAATGAGAGCTTTACTGCAGTGTCCAATGCTGCGTTTGCATTTCTGACAACGGATTTTGGGTGGCTGTACCTGGTATCGATGATCGTGTTCCTGATATTCGTCGTCTATGTGGCATTTGGCAAATACGGACGGATTCGTCTTGGGGGAGATGATTCCAGACCGGAGTATAGGAATCTTACGTGGTTCGGACTTTTGTTTGGCTGCGGTATGGGAGTCGGACTTGTATTCTGGGGCGTTGCGGAGCCTCTGACCCATTATTTGAATCCTATGGGAATGGAAGGCGGTACGCCTGAGGCGGCAGATTTTGCCATGCGTTCCTTCTTCATGCACTGGGGGATCCTGCCGTGGGCGAATTATGCGGTAATCGGTCTTGCCCTTGCGTATTTTATGTTCCGTAAGAATAAGAAGGGACTGATCAGCGTGATCTTAGAGCCGTTGATCGGTGAGAGACTTGCCGAAGGATGGCTTGGGGATCTGGTGGATATTCTGGCGGTATTTGCAACGGTGGCAGGCGTTGTGACTTCATTGGGGCTTGGGACGCTGCAGATCAACGCGGGATTCAATTATATGTTCGGACTTCCGTCAACGCTTGCGGTACAGATCATCATTATCGCGGTTGTGTCGGTATTGTATATCGGATCTGCCGTTTCAGGTATTGATAAGGGGATCAAGATCATCTCAGACACGAATCTCTATGTCGCCATAGGGCTTATGGCAGTATGTTTCCTGGTGGGACCGAAGATTGAGATCCTGAACAGCTTCATCAACGGCATAGGGCAGTATATTGGTGAGTTTATCCCGGATTCGCTGGGAATCCAGGCATACGGGGATAACTCATGGATCGGAAGCTGGAGAATATTCTACTGGGCATGGTTTATCGCCTGGGCGCCGTTTGTAGGAGTGTTTGTGGCGCGTATCTCCAAAGGGCGTACGATCAGAGAATTTATCCTTGGCGTGGTACTGGTTCCGGCTCTTGCTTCCTGTATCTGGGGATCAGTGTTCGGAAGCCTTGGCATCAACCTGGGAGAGAAGGGCATCATGGCGTCAGAAGAGCTTAGCGAAGCTGTAGCTGCGCCGGAGGTCGGGCTGTTTGCAGTGTTGAGTAAATACCCGCTTGGGTTCCTGCTGTCACTGGTGGCGATCATATCCTTGTGCGCGTTCTTTATTACATCGGCGAATTCAGGCGTGTATGTGCTGTCTATGCTTACGACGAAGGGGGACATCAATCCGCCGAACAATAAGAAGATCCTGTGGGGGATCATTCAGTCGGTAATGGCGGTCGGTCTTCTGATGGCTGGAGGACTGAAGCCTTTGCAGACGATCTCGCTGGCGGCGGCGTTCCCGTTTATA
>Ga0137308_100655_pt1 | contig 50303 bp, 42 predicted proteins | sample Inofrocosms_June_FD_97181 | JGI IMG/M metagenome (GOLD analysis project Ga0137308, IMG submission 97181) | Mouse cecal microbial communities from Vienna, Austria - N-Acetylneuraminic and N-Acetylglucosamine D2O microcosms_June | ecosystem: Host-associated > Mammals > Digestive system > Large...
CTTTAATACAATATTTTTGGGCAGTGGCAACATAGAAACGCCATTGCTTTTTCATTGTAAAACTAAATATGATACAGGACAAACGAAACAGCCAGTTATCGAAAAACTTTCAGTAAAAGTATATCGTAAACTGGCTTTTCTTTTGAAAAAATTTCCGACAGGGAATTTGCAAAACCGCAGGATATTTGACCGAACCATTTTCAGGAATGGAAAATGAATTAGCCTGTGGCAAGAGTACAGATGGCGGCAAGGTTTACACTCTGTTTAGGTTGGTGCTGGGTAAGTGTCACTGGCATTAATGCCCTTTGGGCAAGGGTACAGGGAGCGCAGCTTCCCTGTGCAGGTCAAGGGCGGCAGCCATTGCCCAGTAGAGGTGACGCTTGCGTCGGCTCGTACTGGGTATTGCCTGACGCTGAAAGCGGCAGAACTGGCAGAAAAGCTGCCCTTCTCCCAAGTTGCGCTTTGGGAGAAAATGAGCGGAACTGACCTGTCCCCTGCGTGCAGGGAACATGCAGTTTCCATCGCATAGAAAATTGAACGAAGGGGGAAAAGACGATTGAATGAAACTGACAAGGCATAACGGCAGAGCTGGAAAAAATGGCGTTTACAATCCCAAGCATAATGACCGCAGATTTGACATTGAAAACAGCGAGCATATAGATGCGGACAAGGCAAATCAAAATATTTATTGGGACTGCTACACCGGATTTTCTTCTGCAAAGATAAGGGAGCATGACAAAGAAAATGATTACTCTTTTGAAAAGATTGAACAGCTTTACTACTTTGAACATTACGCAGACCACATACAGGCGCAGAATGAGCGGAACGAAAAAACAAGACACACCGAGCGCAATCGGACAGTGACAGATTTACTCACGAATAATAAAACGTGTCCCGAAGAAAGCATTTATCAAATCGGTACGATTAATGAGTCCGTATCAGGAGAAATGTTAGCTAAGATTGCAACAGAATTTTTTGACGAAATGGAAGAAAAATTCGGTACTCATGTACACATCTTAGACTGGGCATTACATCTTGACGAGGGCACTCCGCATATCCATGAAAGGCACGTTTTTGACTGCAAAAATAATTACGGAGAACTGTGTCCCCAGCAGGAAAAAGCGCTTGAAGAATTAGGCGTACCACTCCCCAATCCCGACAAGAAAAAAGGCAGGAACAACAACCGCAAACAGACCTTTGATGCGGAATGCCGGAAGATGCTTTTCCGTATCTGTGAAAAGCAAAATCTCCACTTACAGATGAAACCGACTTATGGCGGCAGGGGCTATCTGGAAAAACAGGATTTTATCATTGAAAAACAGAAAGATACAATCTCTGTGCAGAAAGATATTCTTTCCGAAAACGAACAGACAATAGAGGAACAGGCGAAGAAAATCCAGAAGGCAGAAAATACTCTATCTCAAAGGGTAAAAGTAATTGAAAAGCAGGATAAAATTATTGCGGAGAAAAATGCCGCAATTATGGAAAAACATTCTGCACTTGAAGATGTCACAATGAAACCAGAATATGCGCCAAAAGAGCCGGAGGAGGAGTGGCATCCCCTGTTTGTGGAAGCTTTACAGAAGCAGACATACATTGAGTATCTGCTGGATATCCTTCTGACTGGCACAGCGAAAGAAAAGGCAGAACTGATAAGGGGATATGGAAAGGAAGTGATGCGGATTGGGGAACGGATTTCAGGACTTGCCGCCTGCCGCAAGGCAGGCCGTGATGAACGCAGCGGATATGCTTGCCCCGGCAATGACAGTCGGTGAGGTTAGAGAAAGCCTTGATACCACGCAGAAGGGGCAGACGGCGAATACAATCGCAAACTGCAAGACCGTGTTCCAGTGCGATCCGCTCTTAAAGGGGGCAGTCCGTTTCAATCTCCTGACGGAACGGATTGATATTGTCCGGGAAGTCGGGTGGCGCAGGGATACCAGCGTACTTACGGACACGGACATAAAGTATCTGCTCCTTTACTTCGAGGAAAACTACGAAATCACCAGTGAAAAAAAGATACAAAATGCCTTGGCGATTGTGGCAAATGAAAACTGCTACCACCCGATTCAGGACTGTTTAAAAGAACTTGTATGGGACGGGACGCCACGTATCCGCTCATGCCTGCACCATTTTTTAGGTGCTGATGCGAATGACTATGTGGAGGAAATGCTGAAGCACTTTCTGCTGGGTGCAGTCCGGCGTGTGTTTATGCCCGGTTCAAAATATGAGGAAATGCTCTGTCTGGTAGGCGGACAGGGGGCTGGAAAATCTACTTTCTTCCGTTTGCTGGCGATAAAAGACGAATGGTTCAGTGACGATTTAAAGAAGCTGGATGATGACAAGGTATTTACGAAATTACAGGGGCACTGGATTATCGAGATGTCGGAGATGCTTGCCACCAGCAGTGCAAAGAGCATTGAAGAAATCCGTTCTTTTATCAGCAGGCAGAAGGAAACATACCGCACGCCTTATGAATCACAGCCAAAGGACAGGCTGCGGCAGTGCGTGTTCGGCGGCACGTCAAACAGGCTGGACTTTCTGCCCCTTGACCGTGCAGGGAACCGGCGGTTTCTGCCTGTGATGGTCTGCCCGGAGGATGCCGAGGTACATATCTTAGAGGACGAGGACGCTTCAAGGGCATATCTTCTGCAGGTATGGGCAGAAGCGATGGAGATTTACCGAAGCGGGCGGTATTCCATGAAATTCAGCAAGCCTGTGCAGAGAAAACTTGTAGACGTACAGAAAGACTTTATGCCGGAGGACACCGAGGCGGGAATGATTATCGGCTTTCTGGAAAATTACCGTGGAAATCAGGTGTGCTCCAAACAGCTTTACAGGGAAGCACTGCACCATGAATATGACGAGCCGAAACGCTGGCAGATTCACGACATTAGCTTCTGTCCATGCCTTTAGGGGAGAATGTGGCGGCTTCCGGGGAGGTGGATGAGGAGAAAGTCAGGCGGGTTCTGAGCCAGGCCGGGCTGGGAGAGCGGCTGGAGAAGCTCCCCGCAGGTATTGACACCTGCCTCTATCAGGATATAGCGGATGACGGTGTGGAGATATCCGGCGGCGAGGCCCAGAAAATCGCCATCGCCAGAGCCCTGTACAAGGACGCGCCTTTTGTGCTCCTTGACGAGCCCACCGCCAGCCTGGATCCCCTGTCGGAGTACGAGATATATTCCGGCTTCGATGCCATGGTGGGGGACAAGACAGCTATCTATATCTCCCACAGACTGTCCTCCTGCCGCTTCTGCAGCGACATAGCCGTATTCCACCAGGGACGTCTGGTGCAGCGGGGGAGCCATGAGAAGCTTTTGGCGGATGAAAAAGGAAAGTACTATGAACTCTGGCAGGCACAGGCCCGGTATTATCAATAGCCATAGTTCTTTACAAGATATCTCCGCAATGTTAGAATGGAAGCATAAGCACTATAGCGTTCTTACTTAGGCGCATCGAAAGGAGACCAGGCGACATGGCGCGGAAGTTCAATACGGAAGGACAGTGCAATCCCGATATTCACTATATGGTAAGACTGGAAGAAAGAATGCGGAAGATAAAAGATCAATATGTGGATCCTGGCAGCTACTTTGTCATAAACAGAGGCCGACAATACGGAAAAACCACTACCTTGTGGGCGTTGCGGGATTATCTGAAGAGTCAATATATTGTACTGTTTGTGGATTTCCAGCTGCTGGGAACGGCCAAATTCAGGAATGAGACCGTATTTTCAAAGGGATTTGTGCGAAAGGTCATTGATGCCTTCCTCAATATAGATATGGAAGATAAGGAAAGGGAAAAACTGCTGACCCCCTTGCGGGCTTTCGGAACAGAGAACGGGGATGCGGAATTGGAGGAGCTGTTTGTCTGTTTAAGTGAAATGTGCAGGCAATCCTCCCGTCCGGTGGTATTGATGATTGATGAAGTGGACAGCGCCAGCAACAATCAGGTATTCATCGATTTCCTTGCGCAGCTTCGGGGATATTATCTTGCCAGGAACGTCAGCCCGATTTTTCATTCTGTAATTCTGGCAGGGGTTTATGACATTAAGAATTTGAAATTGAAGCTGAGACCTGATGAAGCGCATCAATACAATAGTCCGTGGAATATTGCGGCCAGGTTCAGGATTGAAATGGCGTTCTCCAGGGAGCAGATAGCGGGTATGCTGACAGAGTATGAGCAGGACAGAAATACCGGAATGGACGTGGCGGCAGTGGCAGAGGAAATCTATAGCTATACATCGGGATATCCGTACCTGGTTTCCGCGATCTGTAAGATAATGGATGAGGATTTGCCGGAGGAAAGGGAGTACCAGGATGCCGGACGCGCATGGTCCAGGGAGGGGATTGGCGAAGCTGTGAAAAGGATGCTGCGGGAAAGAATGCCCCTTTTTGACAGCCTGATACGGCAGATGGATGAACACCCGGACATGAAACAGATGCTGCAGGCGATTTTGTTCCAGGGCAGACAGATGGCATACAATCCTGACGCGAAAGACATAGAATTGGCAACGATGTTCGGCTATATTGCGGACAGGGATGGGAGCGTACAGATAGCGAACCGGATTTTTGAAATGCGTTTGTATAATTTCTTCCTGTCTGAGGCAGAGTTGACAAGTGTAATCTACAGAATGGCTGAGCAGGAGAAAAGGCGGTTTATTGTAGATGGAAAACTTGATATGGAGCTTGTGTTGGAACGATTTGTAGTCCACTTTACAGACATTTATGGTGAAAATGATTGGAAATTCATTGAGGACTATGGCCGGAAATTCTTCCTACTGTATCTGAAGCCTATCATAAATGGAGCAGGGAATTATTATATCGAAGCCCAGACAAGGGATGCAAAACGCACGGATGTGATTGTGGATTATGGTGGGATGCAATATGTGATAGAATTAAAAATATGGCATGGTGAAGAGTACCATAGGAGAGGAGAGAGGCAGCTGTTAGAATATCTTGAGTATTATCATTTGGATAAAGGATATATGATAAGCTTCAATTTCAACAAAAAGAAAGAGACCGGGGTCAAGGAACTTTATTTCGGACATAAGATGATCGTAGAAGCGGTGGTGTGAAATAATAGAAGCGAGAAAATCTGAGGTATATATGGATAGTGTTTTTAATTTTGTGTCTTTGTCTTTCCATCTTATTCCAGAGGCCGGGTGTGGGCAGAGCCCACAAGCCCTTATAAATGCTGGGTTTCTGGCTAATTAAAGTTGGTAAAAATCTGCCAGGAAAAAAATCTAAAGACACAAAATTATTTACACCCTCAATATATGGTATTTTTAGAGCCATATTTACCCCAGATTTTTTGTGCCATAAATAAAAAATTTCGTAGAGCTGGGCACTCTGCGAAAATACCGTTTGCCGAAAATCTTAAAAAACGCTACGGTTATTTCGGAAACAGCTCAGAGAGCATATTCATATTTTTCTGCTTAAGTTCCATGGAGGGATGCACATAACGGTTCATTGTAATGTTTACCGTGGAGTGTCCGAGAATTTCGCTTAAACTTTTTACGTCAAAGCCCAATTCCACACACCGGGTCGCAAAAGTATGCCGCAATGTATGAAAGTGGGCATTGCTGATACCGCAGTGGCTAAGCATTAGCTTAAAGCGGTTCTCCATGGTGCGAGGCTCTATATACCGCTCCGGATAGCCGGTCAGAAAATAAGCCTCATCCGGCTGTCTATAGTCTACCAGCAGCCGGAACAGCTCATTGGGAATGGGAATCTTCCTTACGGAGCATTCGCTTTTCGGCGCAGAGATCAGTATTGTGGTCTTCTCGCCCTCCTCCGACAATGTCTGCAGTCTCTGCATGGTTTTATGTACATATAAATACTGTTCATCGAACAGAATATCTCCCCACTTCAAAGCGCATATTTCACCAATACGCAGTCCTGTATAAAGGCAGGTCAATACGCCCAGATTGCATAGTGAGGGATTTCTGCACAGATAGCTGCTGAGTTTCTGTTGTTCCACGCGGCTCAATACACGTAACGATTTTTGCGGCTGTTTGATGTACACTCCCCTAATGTCAGGAAGCGGGAGTTCCATTTCCTGTACCGCATATCCGAATATGCTTTTCATCACAGCTATGATTCCTGTCACTGTCTTGGGCGACAGTCCCTCCTGCTTCCTCCCGCCGTCAGTCAGCAGTCGGTTGCCAAAAGCGGTAATATCGGCTCTGCTGATTTCCGAGATCCGGCAGTCTCCGTATTCCGGCAACAGATACAGATTCAGGATATTTCTGTACTTTATGATGCTGGATTCTTTGAGCTGAGGTTTCAAAAAGGCAAACCATTCTTCCGTAACCTGCCTGAAGACAACCTCCTTTTCAACTTCATACTTGTTTTTTGTCTGTTTTGTCATTTGTATGATTCTCCTTTCCTGGTAGTAAGGAATTGTCAAAAAATTATTTTTAACAATTCCTAACCATTTTGACGGAGAATATAGACTTTGTAAAAACAAAAAATCTTGCATAAAAATATTTTAAGGAAAAATTTACATCATATTGACAAATATTATTTGGCTTTGTATAATGAGACATGTTGACAGAGCCGATATGAGTTTAGATTCATTTTCGCAGAGTGCCCAGCTCTACGAAAAAGAATGGATGGAATGGTAGGAAATGAGCGCGTCGCCAGACAAGATTTGCAAGACAGTCTGCCAGTACAACCAAACACCCATCCCCGCGGAGGACATGGAAAAACTCCTGGAAATCGCGGAGGATTACCGCCAGGTAAAGAATTATGTATATTCCCGCTACGGCGGAAAGGGCGGCTTGGCTAAAATCTATCCGGGATACACTGTTCAGAACGAGATGACGGGGAGCGGCCTGCGTACTGCACTGGCAATGCCTGCCGTGTATTTCTATCTCGCCATTTACGATGCCCTGGGGGATATCAAAAGCCAGTGGACAAGGACGAAAGCCAAAGTCCTGAAACTCATCGGGCAGAATGAGGGATTTACCGCAGAAGAGAAGCATTACCTCCGCTTCCTGCTGAAATCTGCCAACGCTTTCGAAGCCGTGCTGAACCAGAAAGAGATTGGGCTGCCCCGGGAGATGCAGAAGCGCTACGAGGAGCTTGCGGTTCAGGTAGATACTCTGAAGCTCCATCGCTATCTGTGCAGACAGGTCAGGAAATACCATGTGGGAAAGCTGCACACAGAAGCCGCAACCGGTTTTTCCGTGACAGAACGGGCCTACCGCTATGCGGACCACGGACTGTATCTCTCCACGAAACAGAACCGAAAGCGGATCTTTGTACCGCTGACGGATAACAACAGCTCGAAAAGCCAGCTGTACATCAAACTGTTTCCGGACAGTGGAAATATCGAGGTCAGAGTGCCCGTAGGCGTAGCGGTCCGCAGCCATTCGGACTATGAAGCCACCGTAGGCCTGGCGGTAGGAATGTACACCATGCTGACTACGGACAAGGGACATAAGTACGGTGAGCAGCTGGGGAGCCTGCAGACAGAATACGCCGAGTGGGTGCGGCAGCAGACTACGGTTTATAACCTGAACCGCGCCGCCAACTCTGGAAGAAAAAAGTATACTGTCCAGAAGAACCGGTATATAGAGCAGCTCCACAGCTATATCAACAGTGAACTGAACAGATTCCTTACCACAGAAAGGCCTCGAATCATCTACCTGGCAAAAATGCCGGGGACAAATGCCGGCGGCGTCAACCGGAAGATCAACAACAGCGTGGCACTGTGGCAGAGAGGCTACATCCGGAAACGCCTGTTCTTAAAATGCAGGGAGCATTCGGTGGAGATCAGAGAAGTACTGGGTAGGGGCATCAGCAGCGAATGCAGCCATTGCGGGATGTCCGGCGTATGGAAGAAGAGCATTCCATGGAAGGAGAGCATTCCACGGAAGAAGAGCATTCCGAAGAAAGACGGTATGTTCACCTGTCCCGCTTGTGGGGAAAGCCTGGAGGAGAAGACCAACACGGCGAGAAATGTGCTGAAGCGAGGCCTGGAGGGAAAGATTGTGCGCTGAGGGGACGGCTCTGCCAAGTGGCCGGGCCCTATGACCATATGACGGCATGAGACAAGATAAGATCATTCGAACGGCAGTTCAGATAAATTCCGGTGATGAGCCGGGATTTTACCAGGAGACCGGAACCTGCGGTTTCCAAAGATTGGACTGAACGGCTCGTTCCTGATATAAAAAACAAATACGGCATTAGAAGGCAGACAGTCTGGCGTACCAAAAGGTTGCGGGCGGCTGCGGATTGGGTATGCCAGGACCTCTGGAACATGTTGAATGTTGTTGCTACATGACGTACAGGGGAGCGAAGCGGGAAACCCGCAGCATTTTCTTTTTAATAAGAAAATGTCCAATGTGCCTTATTTTATTGATTGTGATGTCGTCATTGTAATCACTATGATAAATAAGGCATTATGAGCGCTTGATCACAAGTGCACCTGGAGATAAGAATGAGGAAGTTTCAGAAAAAGCAGGCAGAGGATTTCGTGGAGCTGCTGGGGCAGGTTCATGAGGAAATCCGCAATGCGGTGGAAAAAAAGAATATTGCGTCTGCCCTGACTTTGCTGGCGGACTGCCAGGACGGGGCCGTTGCCCTGGGGAACCTTGTTGAGGAGGCCGAGGGGGAAGAGGCTGCCACGATTCCCATTCTGGAGAGCTATTGCGAACTGGTCTACGAGATTTACAGGAACCTGGAGGCAGGCGATTCGGTGCCCGGGCAGGCTGTAAGGTCTGAAAAGGTATACAAGACCCTGAGACAGGCACATTTCCGGATTGCAAACAGCGTGAAATACGATGTGAAAGTGCGCCAGGAAGTAGTGTTTCTGCCCTATAAGGCTTCCATGTGGGACTCGCTGGAGAGCGTATGGAAAGCGGCGGATGAGGATCCGGACTGTGACGCTTATGTGATTCCTATACCCTATTATGACAGGAATCCGGACGGGAGCTTCAGGGAGCTGCATTATGAGGGCGGGGAGTATCCGAAAGATGTGCCTGTAGTTTGGTATGAGGATTATGATTTTGAGAAGCGTCAGCCGGATATGATATTTATTCATAATCCTTATGATGATTGCAATATTGTAACCAGCGTGTATCCGTTTTTTTATAGTAAGAACCTGAAGCAATTTACGGAGAAGCTGGTTTATATCCCGTATTTCATCCTGGGGGCGATCGACCCGGAGAATGAGCAGGACTTGGAGAGTATAGAAAAATTCTGTCTGGTGCCTGGTGTGGCTTATGCGGATCGGGTGATCGTGCAGTCTGAAGATATGCGGCAGGCTTACATAAATGTCCTGACCAGGTTTATGTCGGGGCAGGGGCACAGCAGGGAGTACTGGGAGAAGAAGATTCTGGGGCTGGGGTCGCCTAAGGTGGATAAGGTGCTGAGTACCAGGAAAGAGGATTTGGAGATTCCGGAGGAGTGGATGCGGGTCATCCGGAAAACGGATGGGAGCTGGAAGAAGATTATTTTTTATAATACTACGGTGTCGGCGCTGTTGCAGCATAATGAGCAGTATTTGGTGAAGCTGCAGGATGTGCTGCGGGTGTTTTATGAGAACCGGGATGAGGTGGCGCTGCTGTGGAGACCGCATCCGTTGTTTGAGGCTACGATTGAGAGTATGCGGGCGGAATTGGGGGATGTGTACCGGGGGACTGTTGCGGAGTACCAGAACGCTGGTTGGGGGATTTATGACAATACGCCGGATATGGACCGGGCTGTTTGTTTGAGTGATGGGTATTATGGGGACTTGAGCAGCGTGGTGTGGCTTTATCAGAAGACGGGGAAAGCCGTGATGGTGCAGGATGTGGATGTTTTGGAAAGAGGTTCTGCCTCGGCGACGGGTGAAATATAAGTTCCAAAGCAGAACAGGAATAATGGGTGTAGGCGAGGCTCGAAGAGGATGTAAGAAAAGCATTCCAGTAGAGCTTGGCTGAAAACCAAAAGGAAGGAGGAAGTAAAAAGCAGTGCGCATTTGCCAGACCTATCACGGATGAATCTAGGGAGGCGAAACGCAGGGCAGACCGCAGAAAAATATCTGCGGGGTTATTCATGTTTGGGAAGGAGTTACGAAACAAATGTCTGGAGCAGCCAGAAATGAAGCGGAAACAGAAGAAAAGAAGAAAAACAGGCTCGTCATCATTGTGATAGCGATTTTTGCGGTTGTGGTGATCGCGCTTCTCGGGGTCATCATCTATCTGCTGAATCGTAGCAACAATGATGTGCGGGACGATGACGCGCGCAGAAAGGTAGCGGACTCTGTCAGAACTGTCATTGACGAAAGCAGCGCGAACGATGTCATGGAACAGATGCGGGAGGAAGTCGCAGAGGGCATGTTCGAATGTCAGATGTCAATGACCTGGACGTTTGCGGACGGCGAGGCCGAATCACAGGATGCCTATGTGGCCAACAGCATCAACAATACGCATCCGATCTGCTTTGATGTGTATCTTCAGGGTACGGAGGATCTTCTATATTCGTCTCCGGTTCTGCTGATTGGGACTGATCTGAAGAACTTCAAGCTGGATAAGGAACTTCCGGCGGGGAATTATCAGGCCGTGGTGATGTACCGGCTTTTAACGGACGCGGAAAGCCAGGAGGAAATCAGCAATGCAGGCTTTGTGGTAACGATCAATGTCCTGAACTAAAAAGGGAACTAATTCACAGTTCATATCAAAATTTTCAAGGAGGACAAGAGGTATGAAAATTTCTAAGAAAGCATTAGGTGCAGCAATGAGCCTGGTGGTATTGGGAAGTCAGGCGATGCCGGTATTGGCATCGGCACCTACCACGACAGGGGGAAGTGCTAATATTTTGGATTATAAGGTGGAGACCGTTGTGGTTCCTACGACATTGAAGATTGCGCTGAACCCGAATGGGTACGTTGTTACTACGAAGTATGTAGAAGCCACGACCTACGCAGCTGGTACTGAATATTATGAGAAAAAAGCAGACGGATCATACAGTAAAATGGATCCGCAGCCGACTTCTTTTGCTACAGGAACCACATATTATACTGCAGTGACATCCACAGATCAAGTGGTTTCCCTCAACTATGGTATTGCCAACAAGTCTACAGGGGCCAAGAATGTTAAGGTGGATTTTGCGGCTACCTATAGCCCGGTAGATGGGAAGAATGCCATTGAATTCGTGGACAGTGCAACGAAGGCACAGGTATATGATGCTACCAATAATGCGGAGGGTGCGAAAAAGGGCGAGTACAAGATGTACCTTGCTGTTGCCTCTGCATCAGCTTTGCCTACGGCGAATACATATGCAAAGACAACGGATACTGCAGTGGATCCCAGCAAGACATATTATACGAAGAGTGGTGATGCCTACACAAAGGTTACAACTCCAGTTGTTGCTAGTATCGGAACATATTATGAGGCTACAGCTGTGATTGGTACAGAGATTACTGCCGCTGAGTTGTCCGATGTGAACATGACGAAAGCGACTGTAGGAAACCAGGCCTTTGTAGTAGGAACTACCGACAAGGCAAATGCAAGCATTGCCTATAGCCTTGGTGCTGCTACCTATGCTCTGAAAGATGGAGAGATTATTGATTTCGATACTACACAGACACAATTGGCCGGCAAGCTGGAGATGAGCGTGCTTGGCGGAGTTGCAGGATTTACGCTTACGGGTTCAGTGAATACGGATGTCGACTGGACCGAGGCTGACGCTACGGCAATTACCATTACGCCTACCTATACTGTTACAGATGCGACAGGATCTGAGGCGACTGTGGGTACTGGGGCATATAATCAGGTTACATTGGGACCGAGTCTTGCGAGTACATCACATACAATTGATGCATCTAATACTGCAATAACAATAACTGTTAACAATTTGGGCGATGAGACTATATCCGCAGTGATTAACGCCGATGTGAATGCTAATTTGGTAGCTAACGGATTTGCAACCGTAAATGGAGCAGCAGTGACAATATCACCTACCTATCTTGGCTATTTTAATCCGGGTGATTCGGCGTCAATCAAAATCACAACATCAGGCGGAACAGATTTAACATGTACAATTTCAAAGCCGGCAGCAGGCGGCTGAAAAAGAGCTTCTTAAGGTGGAGCTAATTTGGCTCCACCTTATTAAGGTTTTAAGATGGAAAACATAATTATAAAGATATTTCTGGAGGAATATGATGAATGATTATGTCAGTTTCTTCAGAAGCGTAAGATATAGGACTAGTGTTGAAACTTTGTTTAATAAAGAGTGATTTTAATTAAGATATAAAATGCTGTGCCCAAGGGTGGGAGTCTAACTTATAGAAAGGGAAACTGGAAATGGAAAAGGGAATAGAAAAAATATATGTGACCAGATCTTCGATGCCACCCTATGAAGAATACATAGACGCGATAAGGCCTTTATGGGATACCCATTGGTTGACCAACATGGGAAGATATCATGTAGAGTTGGAGCAGAAGTTAAAGGATTTTCTGGATGTAAAGGAGTTATCGTTGATGTCGAATGGGCATATGGCTCTGGAGTTGGCAATACAGGCTTTTGCCTTTCCGGAGGGTGCAGAAGTGATTACCACACCCTTTACCTTTATTTCTACAACACATGCCATTGTACGAAACCGTCTGAAACCGGTGTTTTGTGATGTGAAAACAGAAGATGGAACGATTGATGAGGGAAAGATAGAAGCCCTTATCACAGAACACACTGTGGCAATAATTCCGGTGCACGTATATGGAAATGTCTGTAACGTAGAAGAAATTCAGAGGATAGCGGATAAATACAGTTTGAAAGTGATATATGATGCAGCACATGCCTTTGGTGTTAAATATAGAAAAAAGGGCATTGGCAGTTATGGAGATGCTTCCGTGTTCAGTTTCCATGCTACAAAGATATTCAATACAGTAGAAGGCGGAGCTGTTGCTTTTTCTGATTCGAAACTTTGTGGGAAATTGTATAATCTGAAAAATTTTGGTATCCGCGGAGAGGAGTTAGTGACGGAGGTTGGTGCCAATGCGAAAATGAATGAGTTCTCTGCTATCATGGGGCTTTGTAATCTAAAACATATAGATCAGGCTATTGCATGGCGAAAAACACTATGCGAAATATATGAACGGAAGCTTAGAGAAATTTCAGGGATTCGAATCTTCAAAACAAGACAGGGGACAGAGAAGAACTATGGATATTTTCCTATATTGGTGACAGAGGAGTACCCATTGAGCCGGGATGAATTGTATGAGAGATTTAAGCAAAAAGGGATCTATACAAGGAAATATTTTTATCCACTTACATCTGATCAGGCTTGTTTTAAGAATAAATATCGAAATGTGGAATTGCAATTTGCGCGATGGCTGGCGAAAAGAGTATTAGCACTGCCGATTTATGAGGGATTGAGTATAGAAAATATATTCTATATAGTAAAAATTATTGGCGATTTACAAGAGAGCAATAAGGCTAATTTAGAGTGGATATGATGGATTAAGTGAAAAGTGGCTATTTAGATGCAATATAAAAATTGTATTGAATTAGGTAGAAGGTGCAAGATTATGAAATTGGCCATATATGGTACTGGTGGTTCCGGTAAGGAAGCATATGAAGTTTTTGAAGAGTGTCCCAAAGAAAAATCAAAATGGGATGAGATAGTTTTTGTCGATGATACTGTGGAAAGCGGTGAGTTTAGATCTTGCAGAAGATTTACGTTTGAAGATTTGCAGAAAACATTAAGTCCGGAACAAGTTAAAATAGTTATAGCGATTGGTGAACCAAAATCAAGAGAGATTCTCTATAATAGGATAGTTTCCGCTGGTTATTCATTGGGAAATATTATTCATAGCAATGCAGTTATCAGTAAAGGCTCTCTGATGGGAAATGGAATTGTTTTGCAAGATGGAGTAAAAATTTCTGCAGAAGCAGAAATATCAGATAATGTATATATTAATTCAAGAACGTTGGTTGGTCACAATGTTAAAATTGGATCACATTGTCAAATTTCTGCAAATGTTTTTTTGGCGGGTTTCTCAAAATTAGAAGAATGTGTATTTATAGGTGTGGCATCATGTATTAGAGATCATACAGTAGTTGGGGCACATTCTGTCATATCTATGGGATCTGTTGTGATGAAAGATGTGAGACCGTATAAGATATTTATGGGAAACCCTGGCAGAGAGATTGCGGATAATAAAGCAGAAAAAATCTTTTGAAGAAAGGATATAAGGGTGGATATAACCAGTATTAAAGAATTGGCAAAAAGAATGAGACTCCTATCTCTTACTATGGCATATAAGGCTGGAAAGAACGGTGCCCATCTGGGTGGAGGGCTGTCATTAATTGAAATAATGGCAGTGCTATATGGAGGAGTCTTGAACATTAATCCTGAAACTCCAATAAATCCGGAGAGAGATATCGTGCTGATGGGAAAGGGGCATGGAGTGTTAGCTTATTACACAGCATTATATGAAGCTGGTTTTATTTCAAAAGAAGACATTGATTCTTTTGAAAAAGAAGGGTCTTTATTTATAGGTCATCCAGTAAAAGATATTAGCAAAGGTATTGAGTATTCAAGTGGAAGTCTCGGAATGGCTTTATCTGTTGGAGTAGGAATGGCTATTTCGGCAAAGAACAGGAAAAGTCACCGAAAGATATATGTTATCATGGGTGATGGAGAGTGCCAGGAAGGTTCGAGCTGGGAAGCCTGTTTTTTGGCAGCTAAGTATCAATTGGATAATCTGGTTATTTTTGTGGACAATAATAGAATCCAATCGGATGGTTTTTCGAAAGATATTTGTGGATACGATAACTTGGAAGAGAAGTTTGCTGCTTTTGGTTGCGAGGTAAAAAGTATTAATGGGCATTCTGTTGAAGCGCTCTTAAATGCTCTTGAATATCATAATTACAATAAGCCTAATGTAATAATTGCCAACACAATTAAAGGAAAAGGAGTGTCTTTTATGGAAAACAATTATAAATGGCATCATTCAGTTTTAAATAAGTCACAATATGAAACGGCGCTGGCGGAAGTGAGGAGCACATATGCAGGAGGTTAACAAAAGGAATATACGAACTTGGTCAATGCTGGGTCAGCGTGGGACCATATGCGGGGTGGCTTTGCCTGAAATAATGGCCGATAACTCTAGGTGCTATGTGTTAACGGCTGATTTAGGTCACACATCCGGTCTAGATAGAGTGATAGAGCAATATCCAAACAGGTTTATCAATGTAGGAATTGCTGAGCAAAGTCTTATCGGAACAGCAGCTGGAATAGCATTTGATGATAATGTTGCTGTTGTTACAACATTTGCAACTTTTTTAACAATGAGGTGTTTCGAACAGATACGACATAATCTCGGATATCAAAGAGCAAATGTCAAATTGTTAGGAGCAATGTCCGGTTTTTCAATCGGCATGTTTGGTAACACACATTATGCCTATGAAGATATTGCTTTAATGAGAGTAATACCCAATATGATTGTTATTTCGCCAGCTGATGCAACCGAAGCATATAAAGCAATATATGCAGCCATTGAGTTTGATGGCCCTGTTTACATAAGACTTTCTGATGGGGTAAACAGCCAAATGGTATATGAATCAGATTATGAGTTTAAGATAGGAAAATCTGTATACCTATTAAGAGGTAATAACGCAACAATTATTGCTTGCGGCGGTATGGTTGCGGAGTGCATTAAATCTGCTCAAATATTGGAAGAAAAAGGTATCCATATTAGTGTTATCAACATGCATTCAATCAAGCCATTGGATGAAGAAATATTAAAAAGCATTTCTGACGAAGAGATTATATTTACTGTTGAAGAGCATAGTATTATCGGAGGGTTAGGAAGCGCAGTTGCGGAGTATTATAGTTCGTTTGAACATTCGCCACGGCATATTCGTATTGGAGTGTATGACAAGTTTGTCGCGCCCGGGGAACAGCAATATATTAAGAAAGTAAATAGATTGGATTCTGTCGGTATAGCAGAAAGAGTATTTGAGGTAGTGAGTGGTGACAGATAGGATATATATTAATTATAAAAATATATTCGAATACTCGAAAGATACAATTGAATATCTGTTTGTTGACAAAGTAGATGTAATACCAGGAAAAGAAGCATGGGGAATAAAACTATCGTCACATCAGGATTGGTATTATAAGATGCATTTTCCCGGAAACCCAATTATGCCTGGGGTATTTTTGATCGAAATGTTAATGACAACGGGATCATTCATTATATATACACTTGAAGGGAAAAAGGACATTCAATTACTCTTTGACAGTGTAAAAAATATGAAAGTATATAGAGCTGTACGACCGGGTGATGTTATTGACTCACATGTCACTCTCCATAGATTTCGCTTAGGGGTTGGCCTATTTGATGGAGAGGCATATGTAGATGAAAAATTGGTTTGTAAAATGGAGTTTACGTTGATTGCTCCCGATGAGTTCCCAAGGAGGTAGCATTTTATGGAAGCTATGCTCAATAAAAAAACAGCGATTATCACAGGAAGCAATAGAGGCATAGGTCATGCTATTCTGGAGAAGTTTGCTGCTAATGGAGCAAATGTTTTCGCATGCGCTAGGACAGAAAGCGAGTCGTTTGAGAAAGATATAAAGGAGCTTGAAGCGAAATATGATGTTGTAATACGTCCAATATATTTTGATTTTGAAAATAGGGAATCAATAATCAATGCGGTGAAACAGATTCGATCATATAGGGAGAAAATTGATGCTTTAATTAATAATGCCGGTATTTTATCAGATTATCAACTATTTACAATGATTTCGATTGATCAAGTCAAAAAAATATTTGATATAGATTTTTTTGCACAAATGGAATTTACTCAGTATATTGCAAGGCTGATGCAACGAAATAGTTCTGGTTCAATCACGTTTATTTCATCTATTGCGTCGCTGGATGCATTCTTTTCTTCATATGATTATGCTGCATGCAAAGCAGCAGTCAATGTTTCCGTGGTTCAGCTGGCCAGAGAACTGGGGGCTCAGGGAATAAGAGTGAATGCTGTTGCACCAGGGGTAATCGAGACGGATATGATCAAGGATGTTGACCAGAGCAGTAAAGAAAGCCTTTTGCCATCCATATATTTGAATAGATACGGAACAAAAGATGATGTGGCAAATGCAGTACTTTTCCTATCATCAGATTTATCTTCCTATATTACTGGTCAAATAATTAGAGTAGACGGCGGCATTGCTCCGCCGCGAGCAAGGTGGTAATTGTATCATGAAAAATAGAGAAGAGCTAGAATTAATAGCTAAAAGGATGCGTTTAAACATAATAAAAATGACATACAGGTCTGGAATGAAAGGCGCTCATTTGGGTGGAAGTATGTCTGTTGTTGAAATATTGTCTGTTCTCTATGGAAATGTTATGAAATACGATGTTGTGAACTATAATGCTGATGAAAGGGATCGATTGATAATAAGTAAAGCACATGCGGCTGTTGCGCTATATGCAGCCTTATATGAGGTTGGTTTTCTTTCTGCTGAGGATATTGATTGTGCTATGCATGGAGAATCACAGTTTTTTGAACATCCTAAGATGTCCCTTAGACATGGAATTGAGTTTTCTGGTGGCAGTTTGGGACAGGGATTATCTTTAGGGATGGGAACTGCATTGGGGCTGATTAAGAAAAATAATCTGCGATCTAAAATTTTTGTGATTCTTGGAGATGGTGAATGTGATGAAGGACAGATCTGGGAAGCCGCATCAGCGATAATACATTATAAATTAAATAATCTTACAGTTATTATTGATGCAAACGGTATGCAGTACGATGGCGAAAGTGATTCCATTATGAACTTGGGGAATCTGGAATTACGTTGGTCGAGTTTAGGTTATCATGTTGAGGTTATTGACGGTCATAATGTTGGAGAAATACAGGATGCTCTCTGTCGGGAATTAGATATCCCTAAAGTTGTTATTGCAAAAACGATAAAAGGAAAAGGGGTCAGATTTGCAGAAAATGTTTTAAGCTGGCATACAGGAAGACTGACGGACGAGCTATACCAGGAGGCAATTAGAGATATAAATGATTGAGATAAACCGAAAAAATATAAGGGTTTGGTCCATGCTAGGTATGAGGCGAATGATTGGGCCTGTTATGAAAGATATAATTGAACGGAATGATAAAGTCATGTTTGCCACAGCGGATTTAGGAAGATATTTTGCCTACGAAGAGTTGTTAAAGACATTTCCGAACAATGTAGTTGAACTTGGAATAGCTGAACAGAATCTTATAGGTGCATCTGCCGGATTGCAGAATGAGGGATTTAATGTATTTGCAGCATCATATGCTACATTCATCACGGCGAGAGCGTTGGATCAGATCAGGGTCAATATTGGATATATGGGATTTGGGATTAAGCTTATCGGAGGGGGCGGTGGTCTTAGCGACGGAAATTTTAGTGCAACCCATATGGCACTTGAGGATATTTCAAATACCAGGAATATTCCCAATATCATGGTTGTTGCGCCAGCAGATGGAATGGAACTGATAAAAGTATTGACTGCGCTTAGTGATTTCCATGGTTCGGCTTATGTCCGATTATCTGGTCGGGCTAATATGCCTGTAATATATAGGGAGGATTATGAATTCCGATTTGGAAAAGCTGTAACGCTTCGTGAGGGAGATGAAATAACAATTATATCAAATGGTACTATTTTGGGAGAAGCATTAAAAACCGCAGAAAAGCTAGAAGCAAATAATATAAGCTGTCGCGTTATAAATATGCATACGATCAAGCCTCTCGATAAAGATATTCTCAGAGTTATTTCGGATTGCAAATTGGTGGTAACAGTAGAAGAACACCTTTTTTCAGGCGGAATGGGAAGTGCAATAGCCGAGTTTTATGCTGAAGAAAAGATTAGACCTATGATGCTAATGCTTTCTGTAGGAACATCTTATCCAGACGCAGCAGAATATGAAGATTTGCTTATAAAATGTGGTCTTACGAGAGATGATATGGCAGACAAAATTTTGTCAAAATATAAATTATTAATGTAGATTTGTCTAATATGTTGCCATGTGAGATAGCTTGTTCATAGAGAGGCAATATGCCGGAAATTGTATGGAGGATATGGAAATGACGAATATTGAGAAGTATAAAAACGCTTTTGTAGAAGCACTTGAAGTAAACATAGATTTTGTAGAAGGATTGAAGTATCAGGCGATTCCCGAATGGGATTCGGTAGGACATATGACGCTTGTTGCAACTATAGAAGAGGCTTTCGATATCATGATGGATACGGACGATATTATTGACTTTAGTTCCTATGAAAAAGGTAAGGAGATTTTAGAAGCTAACTATGGAGTGCAATTTTAAGACGCCTATATGGGATTTTAAGAAATATGAAAGCAATATAGCTGTCAGGGATGAAAGTGGATGCGTATTGACTTACCGACAGCTTGACGAGGAATGTCGGAAACTGGCGGATGCAGTAGGAAGCAGATGTCTTGTAGTTTCGCTTTGTGAAAACAGCATCGGTTCTCTGATGGGATATGTGGGATTTTTGAGTCATCATATTGTCCCAGTTATGCTGAGCAGCCAATTGGAACAGGAATTATTAGCTAAGCTGTTAAATATATACTGTCCAACATATCTATGGGCACCTACAAGATATAAGGATGTATATAAATCTGCAAGATGTGCTTATCAGGCATATGATTATATTTTATTAAAGTTAGATTATGCTAAAGAGTATATGCTCCATAATGATTTGGGTTTGCTTTTGACAACATCAGGTTCTACAGGAAGCCCGAAGTTTGTGCGTCAAAGTTATGGGAATATTCTTGATAATGCAAGATCTATTGCGGAGTATCTGGATTTAAATGAGGAAGAGAGGCCTATCACCACGCTTCCAATGAATTATACATATGGACTCTCCATTATCAATAGCCATTTACTTGTAGGAGCAACAATTTTGATTACGAACAAAGCTCTTGTTCAAAAGGAATTTTGGAAATTCTTCAGGGAGGCTGGCGCTACATCCTTTGGCGGAGTGCCTTATACGTATGAGATGCTGGATAAGATGCGTTTCTTGGGAATGGATCTGCCATCATTATTGACAATGACTCAAGCAGGAGGAAAGCTGACTCCAGAACTGCATGAAAAATTTGCGCGATATGCCCAAGAGAATGGAAAGAGATTTGTTGTAATGTATGGTCAATGCGAGGCAACAGCTCGGATGGGATATCTTCCTCCGGAGAAAGCAGTTGAAAAGAAAGGATCTATGGGAATCGCTATCCCTGGTGGGACATTCCATTTGGTTGACGGAGAAGGGAAAGGCATTACAGAACCTTTTACTACCGGAGAATTGGTCTATGAGGGAAAGAATGTTACGCTAGGATATGCAGAATGCGGAGAGGATCTGATGAAAGGTGATGAGAGGCATGGAATTCTGCAGACAGGGGATATGGCCCAATTTGATACAGATGGATATTATTATATTATAGGCCGTAAAAAGCGTTTCTTAAAGATATATGGAAATCGGGTTAACCTGGATGAAGTGGAGAGACTGATTAAAGCAAAATTCGAGATGGAGGTGGCCAGTGGAGGAGTAGATGACCATCTGTATCTATTTGTAACTGTTGAATCTATGAAAGATGCTGTCAAGCGATATACAGCAGAGAAGACAGGACTGAACCCAGCAGCATTTCATGCGGTAGCGATAAAGGAGATTCCTAAGAATGATGCTGGTAAAATCCAATATCGGGAATTAGAAAAATATTATGATAGATGAGCAGACACAATTGTGTAGTTATGAAGAGATGCTTCTTCAGGAATCATATTCTCTTGGAAAAGAAGAAAAGCAAAAGTTTTTGAACAAGAGGCTGATGGAACTTTCCAGGCAGCATTATAGGGCATGTAGTGCATATAAGAGAATTGTAGATGCATTTGGTATAGAACTGGAACGGCTGAATTCTTATTATGAACTGCCATTTTTTCCAGTACGTCTTTTCAAAGAATTGGAACTGTTGAGTGTGCCAAAAGATGAGATTGTAAAAACTATGATGTCCTCTGGAACCACAGGGCAGCATGTGTCCAAAATTTATGTGGATAGAAAGACTGCCAGCTCTCAGCAGAAAACACTTGTGAAAATTGTCTCTTCTTTTACGGGAAACTCCCGCATGCCGATGTTGATACTGGATTGTCCATCTGTTTTAAGAGACAGAGCCATGTTCAGTGCCAGAGGAGCGGGGATACTTGGATTCTCCATCTTCGGCAGGGAAAAGCTTTATGCTTTCAATGATGAAATGCAGTTAGAGACAGAACAGGTCATTGCCTTTTTAAAAAGATACAAGGGAGAGCGAATTTTCTTATTCGGTTTTACTTTTATGGTCTGGCAATATTTTTATAAGGCTCTTTTACAATTAAAACAATTAGGTATTAGACTGGATTTGTCAAATGGCTATTTGATTCATGGAGGGGGATGGAAAAAGCTGGAACAAAGTACGGTTTCTCAGGAAGAATTTCGGAACAGCTTATGTGAGATATGTGGACTTCAGGAAATACATGATTATTATGGGATGGTGGAGCAGACTGGCTGCATTTACATGCAGTGTGAATGTGGGCACCTGCATGCCAGCATTTTTTCTGATGTGATTGTCCGACATCCAGAGGATTTTTCTGTGTGTGAAATTGGAGAAGAAGGAATTATACAGGTGGTATCGACGATTCCTGAGTCCTATCCTGGACATTCATTGTTGACAGAAGATGTAGGGAGGATATTAGGGGAGGATGACTGCCCCTGCGGAAGAAAAGGAAAATATTTTTCTATTAGCGGAAGATTGAAAAATGCAGAAATCAGGGGGTGTAGCGATACATATGGGACTGAGGTCTGAGCTGCTCCAATTTCATATAGGGGATGCAAAGTTGTTGGAAAGGATGTCAAATCTGCCGGTAGATCAACCTTTTTCCCAGGAACGAATTGCTTTTTTGGACAAGGTGTCAAAACACTTGCTGACCGATAAAGAGGCAAAGGGCTATTCGGATGTGATGACGTTTGCTTTCTGGATTCGAAAAGGAAATATGGAAAGGGAGAAGCAGAAGCTCAACACGGATAAAAGACTGAGAATGGGACGCGGACTGGTGCTTCATATAACACCGTCCAATGTGGCAATAAATTACGCCTATTCATTTGCAGTATCATTTGTGCTGGGAAATGCAAACATTGTACGGCTTCCATCCAAGACATATCCTCAGGTGGATGTCATCAACCGAGCGATTCAAACTGTTTTAGGGGAGGAAAAGCATAAAAAATGGAGAGAATATATTATTTTCTTACGGTATGAAAGGAACCGGGAAATAAACGATTCCCTTTCTGCCATATGTGATGTCCGGATTATATGGGGGGGCGATACCGCCATTAAGGAGATAAGAAAATCCCAATTACCGCCAAGAGCAGGAGAGATAACTTTTGGGGATCGGTATTCTATCTGCATACTGGATGCGGGAAAGTATTTGGAGATAGAAGAGAAAGACAGACTTGCCCTCGATTTTTATAATGATACTTATCTCTCAGACCAAAATGCATGCACTTCCCCCAAACTGATATGTTGGATGGGGAAGCGGGAAGACATTTCATCTGCAAAAGAGATCTTCTGGGAGAAGCTTTGGAAAGTAGTTGCGAAGAAGTATACATTTCAAGCAGTCCAGTATGTGGATAAACTTACGGTTTGCTGTCTTGCAGCAACAGCGATGGATGGGATTCGCGTAATCCAGATGAGCGATAATCGAATTGTAAGGATAGAACTGGAAAAGCTTAGTCCGATAGTACAGGAGTATCGGGGAGATTCAGGAGTCTTCTATGAATATGAAATGGAGGATGCTATAGAGTTGGTGCCAATCTGTAATGGCAAATTACAGACCATAGCGCTTCTGGGAAATCAGAAAGTGATTCTGCAGTTGATTCAATCTGGAGTGAAAGGAATTGATCGAGTAACGCGGATTGGACATACTATGGATTTTGCATTTAATTGGGATGGGTATGATTTGAGGGAGAGACTGACGAGGGAAATATCAGTTAGCTGAATTGTGGTACATATATGGGTTATCTGTATTTTATAGAATAGAATTTAGGCGGGAAAGAGAAAACTTTATCTATGGAGTATTTAAAAAATTTTACAAGTAGTGAATTGACATATCGAGATAAAACAGACAGCTTATTTTCAACATGTGTATTAGTAGACGATGACATTTATGCTTTTACCAATTTTAAGAGACTGCCAATCAAGTGTAATCTGAAGACAAAGGAAATGATTCTGTCAGAAGATTTGGATGGCTATGACGCTCAATTTACAGCGGATGAAATGTTAAGAGTTGGAAATAATATATATGTATTGGAATTAAATGGGAATAGGGTAATGCAATATGATATAGAGCAAAGAAAGTGTAATTATTATAAAATAGGGTGCCATAAGGAAGCATGGGGGAATTATGTGGCATTTGCTCAATGGAAAGGAAAACTATATATTTTTCCCAAATATAAGGGTGAGGTGATAAAATTTGAAACTGAGTCTGGAAAAGTAAAGAAAATTAGTAATTTGTTTTCAACAATAGGGGTCGATAAATTAAGTCTGAATTCGCAAAATGACAATTTATTCTTCTGCTATGGCTTTCAGGATGGCAGTATAGTATGGCTTTTTGGAAGACAGAGCAATCTGGTATTCGCTTATCATTTGGAGACAGATATATGGAGAAAGTACGAACTGTCAGAGAAAATCAATGATTGCGTACATGCAGTACAATATAGCGGATGCATATATATATTAAGTTCAGAGGGTAAGGTTTATTCGTGGGATAGGATCAATAACTCAATAAAAATGTTGGCTGATTGCAGCGATGGACTGGCCGAATATAATAAATTTGCCAGAATTACGGTAACAGATAAAAATTTCTTTTTATTTCCAGGGCTTGGAAAAGACATATTTTATGTGGATTTGAAAAATAGACATATGGAAAAATACAGGGCATATCCGTCTGATTTTAGGTACTATGAACCTGATGGATGGGGCAAGTATTATGGTTATTGCGAAAATGAGAATTCCTATTATTTTGCGATGCGTTCCATGAATTTTATCGCATGTGTTAACAAAAGGGCAGGAACTTTGACATGGGTAAGAATTATTCTTCCAGAAACAGAAAAATGGAGAAAGAAATACATTGAACATAATAAAAACATGATTGACGAAAAAGAATGTAATGTAAAAGATGTATTAAATTACCTAAGTTTTGATTATGAAACAAAAAAGAATAAAGACTTTGTTTCAATAGGAAATCAGATTTTTGAAGAGATAGGGGAGTTCTGAATTAAGCAAAAATGAGATTATTGGGAATATTATGAAGACGAGGTAAAAACAATGGTAAAAATGTATAATTATATTAATGTGAATCAGCAATACTATCCATTGGAAAATAAAAAGATATGTATTTGGGGCAGATCGGTATCTGCATTGACATTATATGTAGAACTGCAAAATAATGGGGTAAATATTATTGGCTTTACAGATTCATTTGCAAAAGGGAATGAGACATTTGCAGGGCTTCCGGTATATACATATTCGGAATTACAATGCATGGACAATCTGGCAATATACATTTCAACGGTTAATGAACAGTATCAAAGAGAAATATTAGAACAGACAGAAAACTTGAAAGGTATAGATGTTTTGTGCAGAACGGCAGTGTATGGTCCTGGAAGCTATGACATTGCGAAGCTTGGAAAAATGATTGAAAAAGATCATGACGAAATAGAAGAAGTGATAAAAGGCCTATGTGATAAAAAATCGGTAGATACATTTGAGAACCTTTTGAAGTATAGGGTATGTAATGACGCTGAGTTGATTAAGAAAGTATATGAAAGTGGCCATAAGCAGTATTTTCCAGTTGACGAGTTTCTACCTATATGCCAAGACGAAGTTTTTGTCGATGCCGGAGGCTATAATGGGGAGACAAGCTATCAATTTGCCCAATGGACTGGAGACAGTTATTCAAAGATTTATATCTTAGAACCTGATAGACTTATGGCGGCAGTTACTAGGGAATATATAAAGATAAAGAATCTGCAGAATGTGATTTTGTTAAATAAAGGAGCATATTCATGCGAAACAGAACTTTCGTTTCATAGTGATTTTCTTTCTGGGTCATCACATATTACAGGTGATGGAGAAAGGTCAATTCAGACAATATCAATTGATGGAATGCTTGCAGGTGATAGAGCATCTTTTATAAAAATGGATATCGAGGGCGCAGAGACAGAGGCTTTGATAGGAGCAGAAAAGACGATTACAAAGTATAGACCTAAACTCGCTATTTCAGTATACCATAATGAAGATGATTTGTGGAAAATTCCTTATTATATAAGAAAAAAGTATCCATGGTATAAATTGTATATGAGGCACTATACAACAATAACCACGGAAACAGTGCTATATGCTGTCGAAGACAAATGCTATTAAGCATGGCTGCATGAAGGAGAGGGTAGTGAAAAAGATATTAATTTGGGGAATTGGGTATTTTGCCCAAAAATTTTTAGAAAATGGATATCAGGGTGAAGTCATAGGTTTTATACAAACCAAAAAAACACAAGATTTTTTTATGCAAAAGCCTGTGTATGAATGTGATGAAATACCGGATAATTATAATTATATTGTAGTAGCAAACTCTTATACAGCAGAAATATATAAATCATGCCAGGAACTCGGAATAGATATGTCCAGAGTGATTTTTTTATATAGAATGCAGAATAGAGTAGGTTGCACGGATATTTCATTGTTAAAGGAAATTTTGTTAGAAAGGAATTTTACGGATTATTGTATAGAATTTGGGTTGCATGAAGAATCATTCTATGTAATTGATAGTGAGAAATATCAGAAGTTAAATAAAAGACCGTCATTTGATATTTTAGATAAATATAAATATCCTATTCTTTATGACAAATATGCGAATGCAGGAGTAACTGGAAATTATTTCTGGCAAGATTTATGGGCAGCCAAGTTAATTATTCGCTCAGGAGTGAAAAGTCATTTTGATATCGGCTCCCGGATTGATGGATTTATTGCACATTTGTTGGCGGCAGAAATTGATGTAACAATGATAGATGTGAGGAAGTTTCCCGGAGGAGAAGTAGAGCATTTACATACGATAGTTGACGATGCAACAATGTTGCATCAGATAGAAAATGAAAGTATTGAGAGTATGTCGGCACTATGCTCCCTGGAGCATTTTGGTCTTGGAAGATATGGGGATCCTATAGATCCGGAAGCGTGCTTTAAGTGTTTTTCAAAAATTCAGAGAAGGCTAAAAAAGAATGGAAAATTATATCTTTCTGTTCCGATTGGAAAGGAGAGAGTAGAATTTAATGCGCATCGTATATTCAATGCGGATACAATTGTTAAGGCGTTTTCTGAGTTGAAGTTAAAGGAATTTGTATGTGTAACAGAAAGGGGAATGGAATATACTTCGGATATTCACAAATATGATAATGATATTCATAATGGTGATTATAGATATGGGTTGTTTTATTTTATTAAGGAGACGAGCTATCAAAAGCCAAGTCTAAATTAGCAGAAAGGCACAATGAAATAGCTGATAGTGTTTATAAAGGGAGCAGTGAATAGAAGTAATGGAAGATGTTTTAGTATCAATTTGGTGTATTACATACAATCATGAAGCATATATAAAGGATGCAATTGAAGGTTTTTTAGCACAAGAGGCTAATTTTCCATATGAGATAATTATTCACGATGATGCCTCAACTGATAAGACTGTTGATATCGTTAGAGAATATGAGAATAAGTATCCAGAGTTGATACATGGGATTTATGAAGTTGAGAATCAGTTCAGCAAAAAACATCCCTTTTTACGATGGCTACATAAGGCAGAATCCAGCTATTGTAGAGGAAAATATATTGCAATATGTGAAGGTGACGATTTTTGGATTGATAAATATAAATTACAAATTCAGGTTAATTATATGGAGGATCATCCAGAGTGCATTTTATATATGCATAATGCTTTGAAATTTAATTGTCAAAGCGGAACCATAACTCTTGTTAATCCTTACAAAGGCGCTATTGAAAAGGACATTGAGGCAGATGAAATGATAATGCAGTATAATGGACATCCCCCAACTGCGTCTATGCTCTACCGTAGGGAATTACTGGAAATGCCCGATTTTTTTTATGAACCGTCCGCAGGTGATTATCCAATGCAATTATATGCGCTAACAAGAGGCAAAGTACATTATGATAGCCGTATAATGTCTGTTTATCGGTGGTTCAGCGTAGGAAGTTATAGTAGTAGATTGGTTATGGATAAACAAATGAAGTTTCATTTTAATATGGGATTATTGATTTTTTTAATTAATTATGAGGAATATACAAATCATGAATATCATGTATGGCTTGTAAATTCAATTCAAAAATATGTTTTAACAATAGTCGAAGAAATAGATTTTAATGTACCTTTGAGAAATTATTTTGTAAAGTGTAAAGAAAAAGGATACTACTTTGGTCCAAATACAGAAAATTATTTTGAAATCTTAGAGAATTTTCGAAAACAGGTATATGATCCGTTTTACTGTTCTGAAAGGTTAAGAAATTATGTCAAAAAGTATAAAAATATTGTTATTATGGGAAAGGGAGCATATGGACTAAAAATAATGCATCAATTTCAAAATAATAGTATAGAGTTTAAGGGGTTTGCTGTGACGAAAAAGGAGGAAGAGGATATATTGTTCGAGGGAAAACCAGTTTGGGAACTCTCCAATCTCCCTTTTAATATAGATAGTGTTGGTATTATTATTGCAATTAATCCTATATGTTGGGACGATATTTTAAACTCGTTAAAGAAAGCGAAAATAAGAAATTATTTTTGTCCGTTTCTTTTAGAATTATAGAAAAATGGAAAATAAATATTGTAATTATAAAATCGTAATGAATCTGAAAATACTCTATATGAGATTATGACGAGATGCTAAATTTGGAGGAACTATGAAGATTTCCATTATTACGGTATGCTTAAATAGTGAAAGAACAATTGAACAAACAATCCAAAGCGTTATTAACCAAAAGGATGATAATTATGAATACATTATTATAGATGGCAAGTCTACAGATGGAACAATGGATATTGTCAATAAATATAAAAAATATATAACTACTGTCCTGAGTGAAACAGATTCAGGAGTATATGATGCTATGAACAAAGGAATATCCATAGCTACAGGAGATATTATAGGAATTATAAATTCAGATGATTGGTATGAGCCAGATATATTTAAGAAGATACGAAAATGTTTTCAGGATTCAAGTGTAGATGTTGTTCATGGAAAGCTGAATGCTATACATAATGACGGAAAAATAGAAACATATGTGACAGATAATACTGAAGAAATTAGATATGCTATGAACATTTATCATCCTACCATTTTCGTCAAAAAAGAGGTATATGAAAAATATGGGATGTTTGATTTAAAGTTTAAAATTGCGGCAGATTATGATCTTGTGCTACGGCTATATGTTAATGATGCAAAATTCTTTTACTTAGATAAAGTATTAGCAAATTATCGTTTAGGAGGACTTAGCGAACAATATAACTTCAAGTGTGCAGAGGAAGTACGGAGAATATCGCAGAATTATTTATCCTATGCTGCACTGAACAGAAGAAATTATTTTAAACGAATGATTAAACGCCAATTTTACTCATTTTTTTTTGACGAGATGTTAAGTAAGTACTCTTTTTATATGGTAAGTATCTTAATGGAAAGCTTGGGGTTGGGGTTAAATGATAATATTATAATTTTCGGTGTTGGAAATTGGGGGGCAAAAGCTTATAGAATATTGAGAGAAAACAGAGTGGAATCGTTGCTGTTTGTGGATAACGATAAAGAAAAGCAAAGTTCATTTACAGGAAAGCCTAAAGTATTGTCACCAGAAATACTAAAAGATTTTGAGGGAGTTGTTCTTGTAATGGTTAAAAATTATAGTCAGGAAATTTTGGTACAGCTGAAAGAGTTTAATAATCCAAATTTGTATTGTATTAGTTGGGAAGAAATTGCGGCTGAATATATCCAACTGAGGGAAAAATATAAATTAAAGATATGAAAAGTTTTTTGCAAAAAAGTATAGAACTAGATATAAGGTAAACAAAAAAGCATGTAACATGACAGGGGAAATATATGGTAAAGAGATTGGCTATAGTGGCAATATCGTCTTTAACTGGTTATGTTTTAGGAACGATTGGAACCGTTAAAAGACTTAATAGCAAAAAAAGAAAAATGCAGATGCTTTCAGATAAACATGAAGCTCTTTTTATGCTTATGAATCAATGGGTAAAAGTAAAGCAGGCGGGAAAAGGAATAGCTGGCTATTTGGAACATAAAGGTTATAAAAAGATAGCTATATATGGTATGGGATATGCAGGTGAAACTTTGGTAAGAGAGCTCTATAACAGTAATATACAAATAGAATATGGAATCGACAGAGAAGCGGATAATATAAACGCAGAATTTAAGGTAGTTAAACCAGATGCCCAGTTGGAAAAAGCAGATGTGCTTATTGTTACATCAATTACCTTTTTTGATGAAATAGTAACTGACTTATGTGGGAAAATTGATTGTCCAATAATTTCACTTGAGGATATTCTTTATGAAGTTGGATCAGGAGATGTTAAGTTTTGAACTCCTAGATATATACCTTAATAATTTCTTGTTTATTGGGTGAGAGGAATCCAAACTATGAAAAAATGATTCCAATAGGAGTATTGTATTTTGTAAATGACCAGACAAACAAACTGTACGATTCAGAGAAGTTTCTATAAAAGGAAATATAAAATGTATCAGGAAGAATATAAAGTTTCTATAGTATTACCAGTGTATAATGGTGAAAAGTATTTGCCGCGTGCGATTGAGAGTATACTATCGCAGACATATAGGAATTATGAATTGATTATAATTGATGATTGTTCTACAGACAAGAGTAACCAGATTGCGAAAAGCTATGCGGAAATGGATGCCAGAATCAAAGTTTATAGAAATCGGCAAAACAAAAAGCTGCCTAAAAGCTTAAATGCGGGATTTCGTATGGCAAAAGGCAATTTATTCACATGGACTAGTGATGACAATATTTTAAGGCCTGAAGCGATCGAAGAAATGGTACATATATTTGAGAAAAAAGCGGATGTGGATTTTGTATATGCGGATGTTATACCAATTGATGGATATGGCAATGTCAAGAGTAAGGCGTACTTAAATGGAGAGATAGAAGATATCTATGTATTTAACCCCATAATGGCATGTTTTTTATATAAACGGAAGATACATGAAAGGTTAGGAGGATACGACTCAAAAGTGTTTTTAAGTGAAGATTACGATTATTGGATACGAACTTATGAAAATGGATTTAAAATGTACCATTTAAAGGAAAAATTATATTATTATCGTGTTCATAATTCTTCGCTGACCACTAAAAAGCTTAGAGAACATGCAATAATCAGCCTGAAACTTTTAAGCAAAAACTTAATTAAGGAAAAGAAAATGAGCAATAAAATGAGAATAGTTTCCGAAATGAAAAACTATGTAGAGATTTTAATTAATTAAAGAATAGGAAAATACATGTTTAATTCAAAAAGCATAAATAGTATGAAAAAAATAATGTTGGTTTTTGGCACCAGACCTGAAGCAATTAAAATGTGCCCAATTGTATATGAATTACAGAGAAGAAAAATGGAAGTAGTAGTATGCGTCACTGGACAACATGAAGAAATGCTACAGCAGGTATTGGAAATTTTTGAGGTACATGCTGATTATAATCTTGCGATTATGCAGCGTGATCAGACATTATTTGATATTACTGAACTTGTAATGAAAGGGATAAAAGGAATACTAGAAAAAGAAAGGCCGCAGCTTGTACTCGTACATGGTGATACGACAACTGCTTATGCAGCGGCACTCTCCTGCTTCTATATGCAAATTCCAATAGCGCATGTTGAAGCTGGGCTGAGAACATACAATATGTATTCACCATATCCTGAAGAGTTTAATAGGCAGGCAATTGATTTAATTTCAGCAATCTATTTTGCACCGACTGAATTGACAAGACAAAATTTATTAAAAGAGGGAAAGCAAGCAAGTCGAATATTTGTGACGGGAAACACAGTTATTGACGCTTTGCGGACGACAGTAAGGGAAGACTATGTGCATGAGTATATGAATTGGATCGGAAATCATAGATTAATACTTATAACAGTGCATAGGAGAGAGAACATTGGGGAACCAATGTATCGTATTTTTCAGGCAATAAAAAGAATTGCCGAGGATTATAAAGATGTAAAGATATTATATCCAATTCATAAGAATCCTAAAGTCAGACAGATTGCTAATGAAGTGTTTGATTGTTGTGCTAATGTACGATTAGTTGAACCATTGGATGTATTGGACTTCCATAATTTTATGAGTAAAAGCTATCTTATTGTAACGGATAGCGGCGGAATACAGGAGGAAGCCCCGGCATTGGGTAAGCCGGTTATTGTAGTACGGGATACGACAGAAAGACCTGAAGGCGTAGAACAGGGTACCATTCTCTTAGCTGGGACGGAGATGGAGACAATATATAACATGATAAAAGAATTACTGACTGATAATAAATTATATAAAATAATAGCAAAGAAGACAGACCTTTATGGTGATGGTTTCGCAGCTAGGAGAATTGGAGATATTTTAGAAGAATTTAAATAAAATGCAGAGTCTAAAAATATTGAAAAAAGAAAGTTTTTCGAAAAATAATAATAGATAGGAGCGTTAAGGAGGAAGCTTTATAAAAGCTATGAATTATGAAATAAGAAAAGCGGTAGAGAACTATGAAATCATAATTATATATGGGATAGGGGTATTTGGCCGCAGATGCTACTTTGACATAAAGAATCTCGACGCTCAAATATTGATTGCCGTTACACAAACAAATAACAGCAACAAACAATTCCATGGAATAAAAGTCCAAAACCTGGACGCACTTCTCCAATACAAAGATGAAGCCATTGTAATCATTACAGTGGGCGAAAAATACAGGGACGAAATGGAGACATATGCAAAGCAGCTCGGTTTCCGAAACGTCTATTCCCCTGTAATCAAGCTGAATGATTACAATTACATAAAGGAACATCCAGATATTAATTTAAAAAAGGAAATAGCAGACTGGTACGAAGTATATACCGGAGAAATTGTGGAGATAGATGATCCCCGTACATTCAACGAAAAGATTCAGTGGCTCAAACTATACGACAGTACTCCTGTAAAAGGAACCCTTTCAGACAAATACCTGGTCAGGGACTATGTAAGCGATAAAATCGGAAAGCAATACCTGGTTCCTATCCATGGGGTATGGAACACTTTTGACGAAATCGACTTCACACAATTGCCTGAAAGATTTGTCCTGAAATGCACCCATGGAAGCGGTACAAACGAGATAGTCTATTCTAAAGATGAGATAGATTATCCAACCCTGAGGGAAAGATTCCATAACTGGATGGAAATGAACTATGCATATGAATGCGGTTTTGAACTGCACTATAAATACATCACCCCAAGGATTATAGCAGAAGCATATCTACAGACCGATGACGGAAGCGACCTTCGGGACTATAAAGTGCATGTATTTGGGGGACGGGCAAAAGTCATCCAGGTTGACATTGACAGGCTGCATATACACAGAAGAAACCTGTATACCCCAGAATGGGAATATATCCCGTGCTCTGTTCTATATCCTACCGCGCCGGACGTGGTGATTGATAAGCCTGAATGCCTGTCCGAATTGTTGGAGGCAGCAGAAGCGCTGGCAAAGGATTTTATATATGTCAGAGTCGATTTCTATATAGTGGATGGTCATATTTACTTTGGCGAGATGACCTTTACTCACGGAAGCGGCGTGGAGAAGTTTACGCCGGAATCATTTAACCTGGAATGGGGAAACTGGATACATTTACCTGTAAAAAAAAGGATGGACAGAATCATGAATAAAATAAGTATAGTGAAAAACAATCAGGCAATTTATCCGGATAAAGGGATGCTTTTTCGACCCCATACAGCCTATCCGGAATATATCTTCCCATCAGACTTGTCTGAAGAGGCAAACAATGTCTATGAGATGATAAGGGATGGGCTGTATATGCTGGGGCTGGACAAGGAAAATTATGGAACCACGAAATGGAACCCATTAAAGGATTATGTCCATCCGGGAGATAATGTCCTGATCAAGCCTAATCTGGTACTGCATTTCAACTCCTGCGGCGGGGGTACGGATTGTCTGTATACACATCCGTCCCTGGTTGCGGCTGTGGTTGATTATGTTCTGATTGCATTGGAGGGAAATGGCAGAATCACGATTGGAGATGCTCCGCTGCAGGAGTGTGTATTTGATACACTGGTAAAGGACAGCGGCTATGATATCCTTGTGGACTATTACCGTAAAAAAGATATTGATATATCGCTAATTGATTACAGAAATGTGAAGACGCATGAAAGAGATGGCTTGCACTATCTCCAGGCAGATAAGGGGAGCAGGGGAATTATCGTCAGGCTGGATGACGACAGTGCTTTTTCTGATGTTCCACAGGAGCGGCTGAGGAAGCTGAGGATTACAAATTATGATCCCAGGATTCTCCAGAGACATCATTGCGGTGGGATGCATGAGTACAATGTGGCTGAAGAGGTACTTCATGCGGACGTGATTATAAACATGCCGAAGCCCAAGACGCACCGCAAGGCCGGAGTGACGATTTCCTTGAAGAATCTGGTGGGAATCAATGCGAACAAGGAGTTCTTACCCCATCATACGATTGGAAGTGCCGAGGAGGGAGGGGACGCCTACCAGAAAGCGGACAAATATCTTAACATGGCAAACGATGTGCTGGACATCAAGAATGTACTGGTGAACGAGGGCGAGATGGAGCTTGCTGCCTTGGCAGACCAGCTGTACGGAAGACTAAAAGGAAAGAACACAGGCGAGAGATATTGGGAGGGAAGCTGGTATGGGAATGACACTATATGGAGAACAATCCTGGATCTGAACACTATTCTTTACTATGCCGATAAGGACGGAAAGGTTCAGAAAACAAGACAGCGGAGGATGTTCATAGTGGGGGATATGGTTGTCGCGGGGGAGAAAGAGGGACCGTTGGAACCAACCCCCATATATCCCGGCGTGATAGTGATGGGAGACGATCCGGTACTATATGACATGACAGTATGCTCCCTGATGGGGTTCGACTACAGGAACATCCCATCTATCAACATGCCGGGAATGGGAGCGAGGAAAGCCCTGCTGACGGATGGCGGAATTCCGGAAGTGGTTTCAAACCATGATAAATGGGATGGGCATTCGCTGGAGGATATAAGAGATAACCATTCCATGAAATTTCAACCGAGCAGAGGATGGATGGCCAAGCTTGGAAATCCATACTTTGCGGATCTGGTTGGGAGAATCAGGGAGGCCGGAAACCAGGTATCCATATTTGGGGCGTCCGAGAGCGGGATATTTATTGCAGGGAGTCTGTTGAAAGAGGGAGTCCGAATAGTCTCGTTCTGTGACAACAATAAAAGCAAGTGGGACACGACCATTGCTCATGGCATTATCTGTGTGGCTCCGGAAGAGGCGGACTGGAGCATACCGATTGTAGTCGCTGTCAACGTGAAACATGCAGAAGATGTGAGAAGACAGGTTCAGGGGCTGGGAGGAAAGATCATCGGCACCGTATAAGCTGGGGGATAAGGATGAGGATACTGGACCGAATACGAAGCCGACAGAAAAACGGCAGGAAATTAATCATTTATTGCGCGGGACTCCACGGACAACTCTTTTTTGAGGTGCTGAAAGTCTGTGGCATATCCATAGACTTCTTTTGCGACAGTGACAGCGATAAATGGGGAAAAACCATTAGGGACGATATTGTCTGCATCAGTCCGGGAGAACTTAAAAAAAATGACTGCATGGGCTTTATCTGTGTGGGGAAAGCTTGCTATGAAGAGGTTCTTGAGTCCATCCAAAGGGAAAGATTGTTTGAAGTGATTGAAATCTCAGCCGTCATTGACGACCTGATATTAAATGACAGAGAATTATATTTCAGCGTGCTGCGCAACCATGGGAAACAGAAAGCTGCCGATCTGTTTTATGATCTGCATCCAAACGGAAAGAAAGCAGAAGCAAACGCGACAGAAAAGGATTTGGCGGGATCCCCCAAAAGGACTGCAGTCTATACGGCAGTTTTTGGCGGATATGATTCAGCCTGCTTTCCACAGTTTATAAACCGTGAGATGGATTATTTCTATGTATCGGATGAAAAACCGAAAGATCTTCCGGAATATTACCATTGGGTGGATGCCAGGGAAATAATCCCGAATTACATAACATCCCCAATAAAAAGAAATCGATATGTCAAGATGCATCCGCACCTGTTTTTGGGGGCATATGCCTATTCTGTATATATGGATGGGAATATCCTGATAAAGGATGACATTTCAAGCTTTTTGCGGGAAAGCAGGACAGGCATTTCCGTATTCATGCATCCTATGCGGGAATGTATTTACTATGAGGCATTGTCCATCGTCAATTTTAAAAGGGTCAACGCTGATGATGTATGCAGACAAATGAACCGATACTTTGCGGAGGGAATGCCTTACAGATACGGACTGGCAGAGATGCCTGTCATAGCCAGGGAGCATATGAAAACCGAATGCATAGATGTCATGGAAACATGGTGGGATGAATTCGACTCAGAGTCCCAAAGGGATCAGCTCTCATTTATGTACGCGCTGTGGAAAAACAATTTCACCCTGGACGATCTGGAAAGCCTTGGAGAGGATGTCCGAAAATGCAGCCGGATAGAGTTTTGCAGCCATGTAAAGGAAAGCAGGAACGTAAAAAATCAAGAATGCCGGAGAGCCTCATTATGATGTGACTTTATAGAAGTGAAGAGTGGCACAATGATGAATGAAAAAGAACTAATGGATTATCTGAACCGAAAAAAGAAAATTATACTGTATGGTGCAGGAATGGTGGGCGGACTTGTAAAGACGCGGCTGGAATCTAATAACCTGGGCGAAAAGATATGTTGCTTTACCAAAACGGTGGTTTCAGGGCCGGAGAAATATAAGGGGATCAATGTAATAGGACTGGATTCTATAGAGGAAGCGGATGAGGATACCGAGATTCTGGTTTGTGCCCTTTCGGAAACAGGGAATTCAATGGTCCATGAGCTGGAAAAGCGGAACATTAAAAACTTCACCGTGATTTCGGGGGAACTGCTTACGGACTTGGAGGACCATTATCTGGAGGAACAGCGTCTGCTAAAGCGGGAGGCGACGACAAAGCAGTATGACATAATTTTTTTCTCACAGGATAATAATTCCACTTCAGGTGCCTTTATCAGTATGGGAGGGTTATGTGATGAAATCCAGAAGAAATCCGGCCTGAGGATACTGGTCGTCCTGCCCAGATACGGAGACGGAGAGGAATTGTTAAGGGAATTCCATTTGGATTATACCTATGTGAAACGCCGGACAGAATGGATCAGGGCCAAGGAGATCAGGACAGGAAGCGTGGAAAGAGAGTCCTTGTATAATGCGGATGAAATTGAAGAACTGCGTGCCCTTATCCGGAATACAGGTGCCCGACTAGTCCATGTCAGTGGGATGTTTGTCTTTGCCGGGGCTATTGCGGCCAGAGAAGAGGGAATACCTGTAATCTGGCATATAAGGGAAAATATATGGACACAGGGAAACTGCTTCATAAATGAAAAAGAAGCTTATAAACTGATGAATGGCTCCAGGGCGGTTGTATGTGTCTCTAACCATGTACACCAGGCATACCCCGGACTGAATGAAGATGTGATCCGGATCATATATAATGGGGCGGATGATGAAAGGTTCTATGAACGACGTGACATCCTCGTATCCCCAGTGTGCAGAATCCTGATGGTGGGCCATATCACACGTCTAAAAGGACAGGAAATTCTGATTCGGGCGCTTGGGTGTCTTAAGGACAAAAACATAGAGCTTCCCCAAGTAACATTTGTGGGGGGAGGCGAGGCAGGCTATCTGAACTACTTACAAGGGCTTATGCTCCGTAAAGGGCTGGAAAGACACGTCACATTTGCGGGGAGGACGTCGGAACCAGAGAGATATTATAAGCAGGCGGATATTGCCGTATCTGCCACAAGCGGTGGAGAGGGATTTGACCGGGTGCGGATTGAGTCGATGCTTTCAGGATGTCTCCTCATTACGAACGACTTAGGTGCGGCAAGGGAGATAGTTGAAGATGGGAAGACGGGGTATCTCTACGAGAGTGGTAGTGCGGATAGCCTTTCAAATGCAATTATTAGAGCGTTGAGTGATGTAAAGAAATCGAGGGAAATGGCTGTGAAAGGCCAGCGCCTGTGTATGGAAAAGTTCACGAAAAGCCATAATGCAGGGCAGGTGCTTGCGCTATATAGGGAGGTCATGGGAACAGGATATGGGGACAGGATATGGGGACAGCCAGGTATTCCAACAGGATTTTGACAGAATATTTTCCGGATATCGGGGGAAAAGGATAGCAGTGTATGGGACGGGGCAGAACGCGCGTCTGATTGCGGAGTATGTTTCCGGGTATGAGATTGTCGGATTTGTTTCCAGGGACGGCAGTGAGGGAATTCTGTCTGGGCAGACGATCTTGTCAATCGAGGAAGCAGTAAAGGCGGCAGACATTCTGATCATAGCTGCAACCGTCTCATCAACACGTATTATCTATGCCAGAATAAAAATGCTGATTCCAGTGGGGATGAAAGTATTGGACATGTATGGAGAGGCCTTAAGTGGAGAAGAGGCCTATCAGGAGAATCCGTACTGGGAAAAAAACTATAAAGCATTATGCCTGGAGATTGACAGGCATCCTGTGATTTCCTTTGACGTCTTTGATACCCTGATTATGCGTACAGTGCTGAAGCCGGAGGACATTTTTGAGATAGTGGGGGAAAGGATAGGTAGAGGAATACCGGAGGGAAAGTTTAAGGAATGGAGGATGCAAGCAGAGCGGAAATGTACTCTGGACAAGGTTGCCCCGTCTTTTGATGAGATATATGAATTACTGAAGCAGGAGCATGGCCTGGATGAAGAGACGGCGGAACAATTAATGGGCCTGGAGATCATGCAGGAGAAGATAAGCATCTTTCCGAGGAAAAGGATGAGAGAGGTATACCGCTATGCGATATCCCAGGGAAAAAAAGTATACTTAACTTCGGACATGTACTTTTCGGAAGAACAGATCAGTGAATTCCTGGAACAGTGCGGCATTGAAAAAAGGAATGGATTGTTGGTGTCCTGTGAGCTTGGAGCCTCCAAACAGGATGGCAGTTTATATGGGGAATTGAAAAAAGTCTCAGGAGAGGGCCGGATTCTCCATATTGGAGATAATGATATGATAGACGGGGTTATGGCGGAGAAGCAGGGAATAGATTCCTTTACAATTCTGTCTTCTTATGATATATTGGCATTTTCTTCCTTTGCCAATATATTCGACTGTGTGCAGACAAAGGATGATGAAAGATATCTGGGATATTTCACTTCCATTCTGCTAAACGACCCTTTTGTTCTGGCCGGGCATAAGGGAAAGATTCCGCTTTCATCCTATAAGGACATTGCGCTGGCCATATATCCGATGACAATGATGCTCCTGAATCATATTATGAAAAATGCAAAAGGACATGATTGTATCGTCTTTCCATCCAGGGACGGTTTTTTCCTTTATGAATTATATGGTCAGATGAAAAGTACCGGGAAAGTGCCGAATCTTCCGGATGCAAAGTATGTCTATGCATCTCGGATGTCCTTGAGCCAGGCAGCGGTATGTGACGAGGAGAGCTTTGCTGTGCTTTTGGGAAAGCTTTTCAGTGACAGGACCATCAATTGCAAAGAGTATGTTAAGAATCAATTTGACATCAACCTTTCAACAGAATATGATGCGCCAAGCGGGGAACTGATTGGAAAATGGGGCGAAGAAGGGCTTATGGGAAAGCTGAAACAGCATTGCTCTGAGGCAGTCAGAAAATTGGAGAGACGCAGAGCTGCATATTTAGATTATCTGTATGATTTAGGCCTGGATAAGTATCAGTCGATCGCAATGGTAGACATTGTCTCCTTTGGAACACAGGTATATTGCCTATCGCAACTCTTGAATCAGGATATAGTTATGCTTGCGCTGGGAACCACGGATGTGCCCAACGCATACATAAGAAATGAGCAGCAGGCCTTTTCCGTCTACGGAAACGTGAATAAGGAGGTGCAGGGAACCACATACAGCTGTTCTGATTTATCAGTGCTGCATTTGGTATTGGAAATGCTGTACGCTTCCACGGACGGGCAGTTTACAGGAATATCGGATGATCATACTCCGATATTCCAGAATGGGACAGAGTATGATTCCGGGTTGACTGCAGGGGTACAGGAAGAACTTTTAAAGATAATGGAGGAAACAGCAGGAGCCGGAATTCATTATGAAAATATTTCCAGGGAGTTTTCCATGGGAATGATAAGGGTGCTACTCCATAAGTATTCGGACATTGATGAGAGGCTTAAGAAACAGTTTTCATTTTCTGATCCCTATATGGGAGGGGTCAAAACAGTGAATCTTATGGACAGGCTATGAGGATAAAAGGATTATGGAGCAGATATTTGTTACAGGCGCGGCTGGATTTATCGGTGCAAACCTGGTAAGTAGATTGTTGGAAACAAGAGCGGAGATTGAGATTGTAGGAATTGATAACCTGAATGACTATTATGACGTAGAACTAAAAAAATATAGACTGTCGCAGATAGATAAGAAAGCGGAATGTTCCACAGGAAAATGGACATTTGTTTATGGGGACATTACAGATGCCGAATTGGTTCATAAATTGTTCCGGAAGTATGATTTTGACGTGGTCGTAAATCTGGCCGCACAGGCCGGAGTGCGATACAGTATTACGAATCCGGAAGCATACATAAGTACTAATATAGCCGGCTTTTTTAATATTCTGGAGGCGTGCAGACATTCTCATGATTCCGGGAAAGGAGTCAGACATCTGGTCTATGCGTCCAGTTCGTCCGTCTATGGGGGAAACAAGAAAGTTCCTTTCAGTGTGGATGATTTTGTAGACCGCCCGGTGTCGCTGTATGCGGCGACGAAAAAGTCGAATGAGCTTCTGGCGCATGCATATTCGAAGCTGTATGATCTGCCTACCACGGGCTTAAGGTTCTTTACGGTATATGGACCTGCCGGGCGCCCGGATATGGCCTATTTCGGATTTACAAATAAACTGAGAGCAAATGAGGACATTCTGATATACAACTATGGGAACTGTGAGAGGGACTTCACATATATCGATGACATAGTGGATGGAATTATGAGGGTAATGGAGAAACCGCCAGAGAGGAAACAAGGGGAGGACGGACTGCCAATCCCGCCATATAAGGTCTACAACATCGGGAATGGGAGTCCGGTGAACCTGTTGGATTTTGTGGATATCCTGCAAAAGGAACTTGTCTCTGCCGGAGTGCTTCCATCGAATTATGATTTCTCCGCACATAAAAAACTGGTTGCAATGCAGCCGGGTGACGTCCCGGTAACCTTTGCGGATACAGCCGCGATGGAACGGGATTTCGGATATCGCCCATCTACGGATTTGCAGACAGGACTGAGGCGGTTCGCGAACTGGTACAAAGAATATATTGCCTTTTTGGAGTGAGAACATGGGGAATTTTTTTTACTGGGATGATGCAACGCGAGAGATTGTAAATGAGATGCGGCTGATTATATATGGCGCGGGAATGATGGGAAACGCACTATATAGATGTCTGTCGGAGGCACCATATAATAAAGATATCATTGGGTTCATTGTAAATCAAAAGGACGGCAATCCATCCAATATCAACTACATCCCGGTAATGGATCTGGAAGAGGGAAAGGTGTATAAGGACTGCCTCATATTGGTAGCCCTCCACGAGAAGAACATCGGGCCGGCATTGGAAGAATTAGAGAAAGAAGGGTTCACAAATCTTTTACCGATTACATTCGATTCGGATGCATGGGCACACATAAGAGGGAACTGGATACGCAGTATGCATAAAGATCCGAGGGTGATATATCAGGATCAAGTGGTAGAAAAAGAATGCCGGATATATGTGGCACATAGTGACCGTGACAAGCAACTGAAAGAAGTGCTGCCGCTGAGAAGCTTTGAGCAACCGATTCAGGTAGGAGCGGCTCTGGCCCAGAAGAGAATTTTTAAAATATGTGATGATATGGGAGACAACATATCCGAAAAGAACCGAAAGTATTGCGAATTGACGGCATTGTATTGGATGTGGAAGCACGATACATCCCGGTACGTTGGTCTTTGCCATTACCGCAGACGATTTGGAATTGACGCGGGACAGATAGATAGGCTGATGGGGGCAGGGGCAGACTTCATAGTGACCACACCGATCGTAAACTTTCTTGGTGTAAAGAAACAGTATGCGTTAGACCATGACCTATTTGATTGGGAAACCGTGGAGGAAATAATCAGCCTAAAGTGTCCGGAATATGAGTCCGCAATGTTCAAGGTAGGAAACGGTACTTTTTATTATGGATACAATATGTTCATAACAAGAAAAGAGGAATTGGATAGATATTGTAAATGGCTGTTTCCCATTTTAGAAGAGTGCGAGAAGCGGATTGGAAAGAAGCAGGATCCTTATCAGGACCGGTACATCGGATTCCTTGCAGAACGTCTACTCACAGTATATATTGAGAAAGATCCGGATTTGAAAGTAGCGGTGGCTGAAAAACATTATTTAGAGAAATAACAGATGGAATTAGGATAGAGGCTTTATGGGAGTGAATATATGGACTTAGCAATCTACGGCGCCCAAAGCATAGCTCTGGGCGCATACGAGGCAATACATAACATCTGCCCTGACCGAAAGATACGTTGCTTTCTGGTGACAAGACAGGACAGAAACCCGGAAACCCTCCATGGCATCCCCGTCATGGAGGTCGGCGGCTTCTCCCAGTCCCTCTCAGACCAGGAAAAGCAGTCTATAGAGATCCTGATAGCGACTCCGGAGCCCGTGATGCAGGAGATAGAAGGGACGCTGGATCGGGTGGGCCTGCGCTGCCATGTCCGCCTGACCTCATCCGGATGGGCCGAGCTGATGGGATACCGCTATTCATGTGACAGGACGTTTGTGCCGCTGCAGGCACTTCCGCCGGGGTATCACAGGGCAGAACTCCATGTCTTCATGGCGAAGTTCCATAAGGATAAGCCCCTGGCGGGCCGATATGAATTGCCAGAGTGGGTGATGCCGATACAGGCAGGCGCGGCACTGGGCGGCGAGAGGGTTGCCGGCATCCTGGATTGTGACGGAGAGAACATCTCAGCCAAGAACGCCAATTACTCCGAACTCACAGTTCTCTACTGGATATGGAAGAACCGCCTGCAGCATCCGTCCGCGGGGTCCGAGCATGGGTATTATGGACTTGCACACTACAGGAGGGTACTGGAGCTTGCCGGAGACGATGAACTGCGCCTGGTGGACAACGGTGTGGACGTGGTATTACCATACCCAATGCCCTATGAGCCGGACATCGAGGCACACCACAAGCGGTATCTGAAAGAGGCGGACTGGGCAGCCGTGCAGGAGGCAGTCAGGCGGCTCTGCCCGGAGTATGCGGAGTTCTTTCCAAAAGTATTGGGCCAGAGGTACCTGTACAACTATAATATCGTCATCGCCAGGAGGCCCGTCCTGGAGGAGTACTGCAGCTGGCTGTTCCCCATCCTGAAGCGGTTGGAGGAGACCAGCGTTCCGCCGGCATCGGAAAGGGCTGACCGGTACATCGGATATGCGGCAGAGACGCTGGAGACGCTTTATTTCATGTTCAACAAGGACAGGCTGCGCATCGCCCACGCGGGGTGCAGGTTCCTGACATAATGGGAATTGGATTGTTAAGAGGGAAAGAGAAATGAAAAGGAAGCCAAAGAATCGCTTGCCAGTCCTGCTGGCGCTGGCAATGGCTCTATGTCAGAGCAAAGCCTATGCTGTGGGAGAAGCTTCAGAGAGCGTTGATGAAAATGTAATGGAAAAAGTAACAGAGTCTGCCCCGGAAAATATCACAGTCCCAACCGAAAGCAGCGACATCATATCCGTTGCGCTGCCCATGGTTGAGGAAAGAGATCCGTTCAGCTTTTTCATCGATCCGCTGCACATCTTCTACAATACATTCGGTAATTCCGGCGGGGACATCACCGTGGAGGAGGAAACATATCTTCTTTTTTACAACCGTGACGAGGGCGGCTATACGCTGTCAAGCCGAAGCGACAGCTTAGAGGTCATAAATAAAAGCACCGTTCCAGTACAAGTGACGATTACGGCGAAGCTAGAAAACGCAGACGAGATCTTCATTATGCAGGAAAGGGAGTTTGGGGACAGGAATTCCTGTGATCTGTACCTGGCCCTTGTGGACAGTGAGGGAAACGAGCAGCCTTTATCAGAGGGCGGAGAGGTGTCTGTCACAGTAAGGCTTGACAGGGCCCCATTAGATGCTTATGCATATGTGCTTTGCGATGAGACAGGAGAGTACCAATACGTCTGCCAGTCTGGAAACGTGGCTTTTGATACCTATTCTTTTGGATTAATGGGTGCATGCAATGAGAAAGGCGACTGGACGGCCATAGGCGGCAGGCCGCATGTGATAATATCATGGAACGTAGAACCTGTAATTTCTGATGAATCGGAGGCCGGGGAAGCTTCAGATGAAATAATTAGAGACATTTTGGAAAACTCTGTATCAGATGATGTTCTACCGGATGAGAATGAACAGAGTATGGGCGAGCCGGGTGCGGATGGGGATGATGAGTTGCCTGAAGATTCAGCTTCGTCCGAAAGCACGGATGTTGATACAGAGGGCTCAGCATCGGAGAATGACGGATCAGATGGGAAAGATATCACGGAAGATAATGATACAGATTCTGAGAGCAGCAGCGCTGAAAAGGAAGAAAAGCCCGATAATGACAGCTCTGCAGAGGAGTCTTCTGTGACGGATGATAATGTGCCGGATAAGGAGGAAGAGAGTACGGGAGAACAGGTTACCGACAGCGGCGGAGAGCCGTCCGAAGATGGAACTGAGGAGACAGGAGATTCAACACCAGAGAATGACGGATCAGATGAGAAAGGGACCACGGAGGATAGTGTCCCAGACTCAAATAGCAACGGTGCTGATAAGGAAGAAGTGTCCGACAACGACAGCTCCGCAGAGGAATCCTCTGTGACTGAAAGTGACAAGAGTGAGGCCACAACGTTAGGGGAAGAACAGTTGTAGGAGTCAAAGCAGTTGTATCGTACAACAGAGAGTGCTGACATAGTTTGATATAGCTAAGCAGCCGGATGGTCTGGAGACTGAGGGGAAGAATAACCCCTCTTGTTCCGACCGGTTTATTGCAAATTCGTGGTCAAGATGCGAAGATATGTAGACAATCCGCGCCACTGTTAAGTTTTCCGCATTATATTTCAGTTTGGATTAAATTACCAAAATTTCTCTCATCCTGAAAAATTCCATATACATATGCAGAGCTTTCCAAATATAATCTCGTCTCAATATCCATAAGTTTGTCAATAGTCTGTGACTCCATCAACTGTTCCTGCTTTGTCATTGCAATACACCAACTTTCCTTAAGAGACTAATCGCTTTTTCTGTATGAAAGGAATACTGATTCGTTGTTTCCCGAAACGTCATTACATTAAGCAAGGTCTGTAGCGAAATCCACCTATTTTGATACTGCCGAAAAAGCATAGTCATATCATCATCTGCAATTGGCCCGGCCACAACAATTATAGCACCTCCCTTACTATTTCCTTTTGATATTTTCATTATATAAAATTCTACGGCATTTTCAAGCGATTTGAGGTATAAGTGGGAATAGCGCTTATGCAAAATTTAATAGCGGCCTATTTCTAAAATCTCCCCCATACCCATTGACTTTTTCCCATTCCTGCCATAAACTTTAGTAAAGCTGCCATAAATACTGTATTACTTTATACAGTAAATATCCTGCGATATTGAAAGACTACGGCGGCGAGATTATAGTCGTTGGAATCAATTATGATACAAAGACGAAAGAACACGGCTGTGTGATTGAACGGATATAAGGCATCGGAAGAGGATATGATATGGATTTAAAATATTTTTTTCAGGAAAACCCCAAAGTAGCCCTGGCATTTTCCAGCGGCGTGGATTCGGCTTACCTGCTCTATGCGGCCATGGAAAACGGAGCGCAGGTGCGGGCCTATTATGTAAAGTCTGTCTTTCAGCCTCAGTTCGAGCTGGCGGACGCCAGGAGGCTGGCGGCAGAGCTTGGGGCGGACATGCGGGAGTTGAAAGCGGAGGTGCTCGACCCGGCGATAGCCGCCAATCCCGCTGACAGGTGTTATTATTGTAAAAAAACGATATTTGCTGCCATAGCGGAGGCAGCCGCCGCAGACGGATTTCCTGTCCTGATGGACGGAACCAACGCTTCGGACAATGCAGGCGACCGCCCCGGCATGCGGGCGCTTGCGGAGCTGTCGGTCCGTTCGCCGCTTCGGGAGTGCGGGCTGACCAAAGACGAGATCAGGCGGCGGTCTAAGGAGGCAGGGCTTTTTACCTGGGACAAGCCTGCCTATGCCTGCCTTGCCACCCGGATTCCCACAGGAACCGAGATTACAAGAGAGCGACTGTGCAGAACCGAGGCGGCGGAAAGCTATTTGGCTGAAATCGGACTTACGGACTTCCGGGTCAGAATGATTGCGGCAGACAACAGGCGGACAGATGGATGCGGAGAACCCCGCCGCGGGATGTCTGGCAGCAGCACGGACCTGCCGCAGGGAAAAATGCCCGGCAAACCGATATCCGAAGTGCAGCCGGATATTACGGCCGGCGACAGCGCGCGGATCCAGGTCAGGGAACAGGACATTCCCCTGGTACTGTCCAGGCGGCAGGCGATTTTGGACGAATTAAAAAAGTACTACAATGCTGTATTGCTGGATTTGGAGGTGCGATGATGGACAATGAGGTAAAGCGTGTTCTGGAGGCTGTGCAGGCAGGAGAGATGTCGGTGGAGGACGCACTGCTTCGGATCAAGGTGGAGCCTTTTGAGGACATCGGATATGCGAAAGTGGATCTCCATCGGAAGATACGCCAGGGGGCGGCCGAGGTCATTTACGGCGCGGGGAAGACGCCGGAGCAGATAAACGGCATCATTGATGTCATGGAGAAGAACGGGCAGAAGACTATCCTGATCACCAGGATGTCCAGGGAGGCGGCGGACATAGTGGGAGAAAGCCATATCCTGGACTACCACGAGGATGCCAGTGTGGGCATAATCGGGGAAATGCCGGAGTGCAGCGGACTTGGCAGAATCGTGGTGGCCACCGGCGGTACCAGCGACATTCCGGTGGCGGAAGAGGCTGCCCTGACGGCTCGGGTGCTGGGCAATGAGGTGGTACGGCTCTATGACGTAGGTGTGGCCGGGCTTCACAGGACCCTGGCTCATCTGGACGACATCATGGGAGCCAGCGTCATCATTGCCATTGCGGGGATGGAGGGAGCGCTTGCCAGCGTCATCGGAGGCCTGGCGGACTGTCCTGTCATTGCGGTGCCTACCAGCGTTGGATACGGTGCGTCTTTCAATGGACTGTCGGCGTTGCTTTCCATGCTGAATTCCTGCGCCAGCGGTGTGTCTGTGGTCAATATTGACAATGGCTTCGGCGCCGGGTATCTGGCCAGCATGATCAACCATATGGAAGCAAAAAGATGACATAAGGAGCAGGAAGCGCCAGGGAGCATTTTAGAACAAAAAAGATGCAGAGGAGCAATAGTTGCTCCAAAGGTGCAGAAAGACAGCATCGGAAGCAATAGAGACAGAACAAAATCGGGAGGGATTATGAAGACTTTATATTTGGACTGTGGAATGGGCGCAGCGGGAGATATGCTGGCAGCGGCATTATTGGAGCTGATTCCGGATGGGGACGACTTACTGGAACATGTGAACGCCCTGGGGATACCGGGAGTGCATGTAAGGAGAGAAAAAGATGTAAAATGTGGTATCACCGGAACCCATGTGTCCGTTACGGTCGATGGCGTGGAAGAGGAGAGCATTGACCGTCATGGTCATTCCCATGGGCATATACATAGGGAACATGGGCATGTTCTTGAAGAGCGTAATCACGAAGAGGATGAGAATCATTTCGAGGGTGATACATGTCATCATGAATGCCATCATGACCATGAAGATATAGAAGAACATCATCACGATAGCCATGAGTATAGCGATGCGGAAATCCATAACCACGATGCTCACCATCACAGCAGTCTTCATAATATTGAACATATCGTGCGGAGCCATCTGGATCTGCCCAAAAAAGTACAGGACGATATCATGGCCGTCTATCAACTGATAGCGGAAGCCGAGAGCCAAGCCCACGGCGTTCCCGTCACGGAAATCCATTTCCACGAGGTGGGAACCATGGATGCCATAGCGGACATCGCTATGGTCTGTATGCTGATGGCCCGGATTTCCCCTGATGAGGTGGTAGTGTCCCCCGTCCATGTGGGAAGCGGCCAGGTCAGGTGCGCCCATGGCATACTGCCAGTGCCAGCGCCAGCCACAGCTTATATCTTAAAGGACGTGCCCATTTATGGAGGAAATATCCGGGGAGAACTCTGCACGCCTACCGGTGCCGCACTTCTGAAGCATTTTGCTACCCGCTTCGGAAGCATGCCCGTTATGAGAACCAGTGCCATCGGCTATGGCATGGGGAAAAAGGACTTCGATGCAGCCAACTGTGTCCGCGCCATTCTAGGCCAGACGCAGGATAAGACAGACCAGGTGCTGGAACTTTCCTGCAACGTGGATGACATGACGGCGGAGCAGATAGGTTTTGCCATGGAACAGCTTTTTGAGGGAGGCGCATTGGATGTATACACAGTGTCCGTGGGCATGAAAAAGAACCGTCCTGGGACCTTAATCCGCATCGTATGCAGGGAGCAGGACAGGGAAGAGCTGCTTGCCCTGATATTTAGACATACCACCACCATCGGAGTGCGTGAGGCAAAGATGCAGCGATATGTGCTGGATCGGAAGGTGGAGGAAGCGGAGACGCCATTAGGCCGGATCCGCTGCAAGGATTCGGCGGGATATGGCGTAAAACGGCGGAAATATGAGTATGATGACATTTCCTCTATAGCAAGGGAGAAAGAAATGAGCCTGGATCAGGTGAGGACATTGCTGGACAAGTATCTGCATCAGGACTGACTTTCGCCATTTATACTGACGGCCGATAAAATTTGCCAAGGAATTTGAGGTCACCGGGCTATACAAGGAAATGATAAAAAAGTAAACAAAGAAGGAGGCAAACAGCTATGAGCAGCATGAGAGGAATCGATACCCCTGTCCGCCAGCGCAGGAGACGGGTTTTTAAAGAGGTGGCGAATCTCGCCTACAATTCAACCAATCTGAAAGATGACATGGAAGCGCTCCCCTATAAAATCGTAGACTACGAAGAGCCCTTATATTGGGAGAGTGTATACCGCGACCGGGCCATCATCCGTGAGCGTATCCGCCTGGCCATGGGCATGAGCCTGCGTCCGGAGAACCGGGAGCATCCCGGACATCTGACCCAGGGACTGGAGGAGAGCGACATTGATGAGAAATACTATGAGCCGCCCCTGATGCAGGTCATCCCATCCGCCTGCAACGCCTGCCCGGAGGACCATTATGAAGTCACCAGTTCCTGCATGGGCTGCGTGGCCCATCCCTGCCATAGCGTATGCCCCAAAGGAGCCATCTCTATGGTGAACGGCAAGTCCGTCATTGATCAGGAGAAGTGTATTAAGTGTGGAAAGTGCAAAGCGGTATGCCCCTATGACGCTATCTGCCACAAGGAGCGTCCCTGTAAGGCGGCCTGCGGCGTAAGTGCCATCAAATCCGACCGGTTTGGCCGAGCCTACATAGACAATGACATGTGTGTATCCTGCGGGATGTGCATGGTCAGCTGTCCGTTCGGAGCCATAGCGGACAAGTCTCAGATATTCCAGCTGATCCGGGCCATGCAGTCGGGTAGGGAGATCATTGCCCAGGTGGCGCCGGCTTTTGCGGGACAGTTCGGCCCTAAGGTGACGCCGGAAATGTTCAAGACGGCGTTGAAAGAACTTGGCTTTGCGGATGTGTATGAGACGGCCATCGGCGCGGACTTAGGATGCATGGCAGAGGCGGAGCATTATGTGAAAGAGGTGGCTACGGGAAAGCAGAGTTTTGCCCTGACCTCCTGCTGCCCCTCCTGGTCTGTGATGGCCAAGCATCTGTTCCCGGAGACTATTGACAAGATCAGCAATGAACTGACGCCCATGGTAGCTACGGCCAGGATTATAAAGAAAGAGCACCCGAACGCTTTGGTGGTGTTCATCGGCCCCTGCGCTTCCAAGAAGCTGGAGGCCAGCCGCCGGACAGTGCGCTCGGATGTGGATTTCGTCATTACATTTGAGGAATTGACCGGAATGTTTGAGGCGAAAGGGTTCTTTCTGGATGAGATCAAGGCCATGGACGAAATGACGGACGCTACCGGAGCAGGCCGCGGATACGGTGTGGCAGGCGGCGTGGCGGGAGCCATCGAGGAGTGCATCAAGACCTACTATCCGGGTACGGAAGTGAAGATTGAGCATGCGGAAGGGCTGACAGAATGCAAGAAAATGCTTCTTCTGGCCAAGGCCGGCAGGAAGAACGGCTGTTTGATAGAGGGTATGGCATGCCCCGGCGGATGCGTGGCCGGAGCAGGGACGAATATAGCGATTCCTCAGGCCATGAAAGAGGTGGCAAAATTTAAGGCACAGGCAAAGGAAGCCGTGCCTCATGAGACGGATTGGGCCCCAAACGGGTAAGCTTTATGTTTGCCGGCATAAAGAAAGACAGCAAATTTGTAGCGGAATCCTATAAAATGTGGGGTTCCGCTGTTTTTGTGTGTCTAAAATCCTGTAGACAGTAAGCGCTTAACCTGTTGTGCTAGTTGATATAGAAAAGCTTCAAGATGCTTATACCACTCTCACAGCAACTTTTGAAGACTTTAACTTGCAAAAAGTTTCCGGGGATTGCGGCCCCGCTTCGTGCAGGTATACAAAGCGGCAAAGTGTAAAAGCTCTGCCGTTTTTTCGGGAGATATAGGTATTTTATAGAAAATAACGAAAGAATATTGACATGTAAGTGCTACATGTATATAATGTGTATGTATTAACATCACACTAAAGGAGGCA
>Ga0137308_100656_pt1 | contig 50250 bp, 41 predicted proteins | sample Inofrocosms_June_FD_97181 | JGI IMG/M metagenome (GOLD analysis project Ga0137308, IMG submission 97181) | Mouse cecal microbial communities from Vienna, Austria - N-Acetylneuraminic and N-Acetylglucosamine D2O microcosms_June | ecosystem: Host-associated > Mammals > Digestive system > Large...
TTCTTCGTATCTTTAAACACCTTGCTTTCAAACTGGAGAGCTGCTTTCGCATCGTCGATCATGAAGCCCATCATGGTTCTTTTCGGACCGCCTTCTGCCTTGATTTTCTCAAGCACATCCCTGCCGATGAAGTCCTTGCACCAGTCGATGGTCCAGTCAAATCCTGCCTCAAGGGGATTCAGTCTCTCCAGATCGCTCATCAGAACATATCCCTTTTCCTTAGGAAGGCTGGTTATGATCACATCTGTAGTGATGCGTTGAATATTGTACTCTTTGCCGCACTCCTCCAGCTTGGTCTCTACCAACAGCTCATTATCCGGATCACAGTAGATTTCATATCCAAGCTCGCCGGTATAACCACAGCGGGCAATCTTGACTGGATGACCATTGATTGCATTGTCACAGATTGTATAGAACTTCTGGTCAGTAATGTCCTTCTCAAGCACCGCATTCAGTACTTTACGGGAGTCAGGGCCCTGTACGGCATACATGGTTTTGTCACAGGTGATTTCTCTGTAGGATACATCCTCATCCTGTTTATTCATGTCAAACCAGATAAACATCTTGTCAATCTTCAGAGTAGATACCCAGTACTTGTCTTCCTCTGGACGAAATACGATCACATCGTCGATGATGATGCCGTCCCTGTTCAGCATAGTCATGTACTTAGCCTGTGTTGTCTTGATTTTGCCGACACCCCCAACCATCATACGGTCAAGGAACTTAGCTGCGTCTTTTCCAGTAACTTCCATAAGTTCATGTGTAAAGTCATAATAACCAACAGAGTTACGCACATAGTTATGCTCTTTTCCAGCCTGTACATCATTTTTACGTACATAGTCATTATCCCTGATTGGACGCCAGATCATCTCTCTAAGCAGCTCTGTCAATTCTTTCTTAACTTCTCCATTCGCAGCAGGATTGGAATTGCGGATCCAACTCTTGTTGAGGAGCATGAGTCTCTTGTACTCTTTCTTTGTCATGCGGCCTCTGTGAAGCTCGGAAGTCATCCATGATTCAAAGGAACCCTTCCACTCTTTTTCATCGCCGATGGTACTTGGGCATGGCAGAATTCTGTTTTGGTCAATCAGACCGTAGTTCATACGCGCCGGGCTTCCGGTCAGTGACATCTCAAATACCAGGTCTGTTCCACCAATACCCAACTGATATTTACTATGTCTGTCACGGTCGAGAGCTTCCTTGTCAACGCTCATACCAACGATCTCAACAACGAATATTGTTGTATTGGAAACTTCCACTTCATCGATAACGCGTGCTTCCAGGTTGGATATACATTCCTTGATGCCGGCTGGCTTAACCTTCTTTGATGGAAGCGGGGTAAACTTAGCAACATCCATCTCGCTGATGCCATAGGGAAGCGGACAGCAGGCAATGGTACTTTCCTTTAATTGTCTTGCGTTTGCATAACTGATAACGCATTCCTTATTCAGTTTCAGATTACGGTTGGTGTTGCGGGTATGCTGTACACCGATGGTGTAGTAATGTCTTCCCCAGGGATGCTCTCCCCAGCAGCAGGTTCCGAGAGAGATCGGAGCCACATTCGAATTGCCGTACTCATCGAGTGTGGAGATATAGTAGATTGGAATCGGCGGCTCGATCCAACGCATGTTAAAATCTGTGTAATCATAAACATCTACACACTCGCCTGTGCCCTCAACTTCCTCTCTGTTTTTGAAGATCTCCAAAAGGTCAAAAAATTTGAATTCCTGTCCGTACATTATTTTTCCTCCTAAATTATTTGTTTCTGAAGTAATTTTTTCTTGTTGAACTCACTATAGCATGGGCGCCCTTTGGGAACAACAGAAGCAGGAATGCAAATCGCAAAAACAATTTAATGAAACGTTTTAATGTGTATGAGGTTGACACATTCCTCTGGGTCTTCACTGCAATGTAAAATACTTCTGGAAATGGCATGGCCGTACTTGCCCGTTCATTGCATGGAAAACGAAAACTTGTATTGAATTACAAGTCCAATGACAGGGGCCGGCTGACAGGTTATACTCATAATGATTACAAAAAAACACCACATTGGAGGAAACATTCATGAAAATTCGAACAGACTTTGTGACAAATTCAAGCAGCAGCAGTTTCATTATCGCCCGGGACGAAGAACTCTCCCAGACACTCAAAGATGTGATCATCAACTTTGTTTTGGAAGAAATGCTGGGTAAGAAGATGCTGGCTCCTGGCAGTACAGAGGACCAGATTCAGAAAGTATTTGAAGACGAATACATCAATGAAGATTACCAAAAGGAAATCAGAAAAGCACTGCAGGAGGGCAAATCCATCTATGGAGACTGTGTCTGCTTTGAGTGCTGCGAGTATGACTATGCGGAGCTGCTGGAAAGACTGTGGAAGCGGCTGGAAGAATCCGGCGGCGGAAACTTTGTGACTATAGACGGAGACCTGAGTTATTAAGGATTTGTGGATGGCATAAACTATGAAAATAAGAAAAGAAAAAGACTTCCTGTCATTTTTTGACGAAAACACCGGGAAATACTTCCGCACTGGCATTATAAAAGATGGAACCGACACAGGAACTGATCCATTTATGGCATCTTTTCCCGAATTATTAGATGTGGGAATTATGGGGCACTGCATCCATGGGCAGAAAAGACTGTGCATAAAAGCCGGAATCGAATGTTATCAAAACGGTCTTCACCGCCAGGACGCCAACATGCGCCTGTCGGATTTCGAAAACATCGCCGCCCAGTGTAAGGGCCGGACTTATCAATTTGCTCTGGGCGGCTGTGGAGACCCGGACCAGCACGAACATTTTCGTGAGATTCTTGAAATCTGCCATCAGGTGGGTATTGTGCCCAATTTTACGACTTCCGGTCTGGGAATGACAGAAGATACTGCCTCTCTCTGCCGCCGGTACTGCGGTGCCGCAGCAGTGAGCTGGTACCGCAGTGAATATACCTGCCGGGCAGTCCGCCTGCTGCTCAAATCCGGGGTAAAGACAAATATCCATTATGTCCTGAATAAAAATACCGTAGATGAAGCCATAGAATGTTTGAAAAACCATACCTTCCCGGCAGGTATTAACGCTGTGGTCTTTCTTCTGCACAAGCCAGTGGGCCTTGGCAGAGAGCAGAATATGATTTCCACAGAACATCGGCAGTTCCAGCATCTGATTCAGTTGGCTGTCTCCGGAAAAACCGGTTATAAAATCGGATTCGATTCCTGTACAGTGCCGGCTTTAGTCAATACTCCTGGAAATATCAATATGGACAGTATAGACACCTGTGAGGCCGCCCGCTGGTCAGCCTATATTTCTCCGGATATGCAGATGATGCCCTGCAGTTTCGACAATCAGGACCTGCGCTGGTCCGTCAGCCTGAAAAACCATACAATAGAAGATGCATGGAAAAGCAGAGAATTTGATGATTTTCGAGCTCAGCTCCAGACCGCATGCCCCAGCTGTCCCAAGCGTATTTCCTGTATGGGCGGATGTCCAATCAGGCCGGAAATTGTGCTCTGCGATAAGAAAATATCGTAAAAACGTAAGCTTTTGTAATTAGAAAGGTCCGCACCAACAATACAAACCTCCGGCTAAGGAGCTGTAAAAAAATAACTGCTACATTTTTCTACAACTCCTCAGCCGGGAAACAAACGGGGCTTTAATAACTGTCAGCAGCCGTCTCCTCTGCGATCCACTCTTTAAGTTTTTTCTGAAGTTCTTCCTTATCAGGCAAATACAACTCATACTTTGAAGCGTAGATATTGAAATCCGCTGGCAGGGTCAGTTCGACAAGCGCGTCACTTTTCTGCTGGCAGAGCAGCACGCCAATTGTTGGATTTTCATCTTCAGTTTTTTCGTATCGGTCATAGTAGTTGACATACATCTGCATTTGTCCCAAGTCCTGATGAGTTAATTCACCTATTTTCAATTCAAACGCCACAAGACACTGTAATCCCCGATGAAAGAACAGCAAATCAAGATTATTCCGATTTCAGAATAAGGTTGATTTCCAGTTTTTTCATATTTTCTTCATCTCGATTTGCCCCAACATAATTCCAGCTGCTGTTACTAGAAATTCCAGAATTCTGCAATGCTTTTCTATACACAAAGGTTACCTGTCTTTCTTCCTCGCCCTCAACATACTCATAAACGAGTTTTGCATTGACAGCTTCTTCAACAAGCATTGTCCTTGCTGGATTTTCTTCCCAGGGATGCGCTCCAATGCCAATTCCACGATCCTGGCTGACTGATTTTAAAATAACACGGTAAATATAGCGAATAATATCCTGCTTCCATTCCTCAGGGACATTATCTGCTGTAAATCTTGAAAAATAGTCGTCTAAAAGTTTAACTTCTTTTTCATATGCTCTGGATAGGTCATTGTAGATTCTATAATGGTCTCCGGTCATCACGCGATAGCGGCCTTCATTCTTAAATTTATCAAGGGTATATTCTTCATCCCCATCTCCAAGTGTATGTTTCGGAATTGTTTTTAACAAATTTAAAATATCATCAACTGCATTCCCCCATGCAGGCGAATCACCTTCTGGAACCGTTCTTTCTCCTGCTGTTCCGCTTCTTCCGTCTTAAATGCCGCCTTAAACCGGCCATCCAGTTCTTTCAGAAATAGTTCTTCTGAAAGGGTAAGCTCCTCAGCATCCATAGTGGGAAACATCACAGCATTTTCCGCAAGATTTAAGATTTCTGAATCTGTATTGATAACAGCTCCCTTGAGCCCGCTGAACAAATGCTCAAACTCTGCCATGTTTTTTTTGCTTCCCTGCTTTTTTGTTCATATTTCACTTCCGTTTGTATCACAGCTTCCTTTTTAAATAAAAAGATAACTTTTGAGGAAGCTGTGTAGGGCTTTAATTCCGTCACAATCTTTTCCAGCGTCCGTGCTTCCTTTTCATTGTCAGGCCTTAATATAATAATATACAAATCTGCCTTAGAAAGCTTTGTTGCCGCAATTTCCCCGGATACTCCCGGTGTATCCATAACTTCTACTCTCCGCAGTGATGCTTCCCGCATGATATCTCTCAAAAATCCACCAGGCCTCAAATATACTGAAATATATGTATCGCTTGCTTTCCTGCCTTCATATCTGCTTTCCATCACCCGCATCTGCCGGATAATTTCTTCTATTGCTTCCATTTTTGTTTTTGCATCATCATCCTCAAAGTAATATTGCTTTCCGAGCACCGAACTTACTGATTCTTTCAGCTCCTGTAACTCCTCATTTTCATCTTCAGATTTATATATCGAATTGAAATCCGTATGAAATTCAAAACATTCGTTAGATTGCGCATCAATAAAAACATTCTGTACAGGACAGACAGTTTTATCCTTTCCATTGGAGCAAAATACCTCATTGTGCTCCTTACGGCTTTTTGCTAATATAGATATTAAAAAAGATTTACCATTCCTGGCTCTGCCCAAAATTGCAATCTTTCCGGTTCTTCCCTGTGTTTCTGGAAAAATTTCAAATTCCAGTACGGCAGGAAAACCGGCTGGATTTCAGAGGATTCCGGACAGTTTTGCGGTGTAATGCGCCGCTGTGCAGGAGGGTTCTTTGGATAATATTTGATATGCCAGGGCAGTGTAAAACAGGCCGGAAAGTCCATCCCCTCACGGAGATTGCTTTCCAGCCTGTCTGTACCATTAAAATCTAAACTCATCTGCCGCCTCAAAACATGCGGCAATATTCTCTGCGGGTACATTTCCCATAATATTGTGAATGGTGTTAAACACATATCCGCCGCCTCTTGCCAGAATATCCAGACGCGCTTTCACCTGGGCCTTCACCTGTTCTGGTGTGCCTGTGGGGAGCAGTCCCTGGGTATCCACACCGCCGCCCCAGAATGTGATACGGCTGCCGTATTTGTCTTTCAGCTGCCGGGCATCCATGCCTGCCGCTGAGAGCTGTACCGGATTCAATACATCCACTCCCATGTCAATAAAGTCTTCAATGAACACCTCAATGGCGCCGCAGCAATGATAATGGGTTTTCCAGGACGTGTTGTCATGCACCCAGTCATTCATTTTCCTGTAATACGGTTTGTACAGTGTGCGGAAAGTATCCAGAGACATAATGGGTCCCACCTGGGTTCCAAAATCTGTACCGCTGATATTGATCACATCAATGTTATCGCCCACAGCCTGATGATAGATCTCCAGACTTTTCAGTGCATTGTCTGTCCACATTTCAAAAACAGCCTTGATATATTCCGGATACAAAAGCTGTGCCATACACCAATCCTGATAGGTGCGGATTCCCTTAGGCTCCAGCACGCCTCCTCCTGGTATGGCAGACGGGTCGCCGATGCCGCCCATGCCAAAACATCCAAAAATGGCTTTATCCGTAGTCTCCCTGAGCAGTTTCGCGTTTTCCTCGTACCACCTGGCGTCTTCCTGGGAAATGGGCTTGAAATCTTCCTTAAAATCTTCCACCGGTGTCAGATTATCCTCATCATAACCAGGGGAACGGGGGATTGCGTCAAAGAAATATCCGCCCTCCGGCATCACATAGCTTGGATCATAGCTGTCATTTCCCTGTGGATATAAAAAACTCCTGCCCTTTTCATCCACTTTATACTTGTGAGCTGCCGAAATCTTCACCGGTGTGCCGTCCGGCATGGTGAAATCCTGCATAGGGCCGTGGAGAGGAACACCTGCACAGTCATTTGCCGAATTCAGGCCGATTACGTCAATATGCCTCCTTTCCATAATATCCGGCTCCATGGTTCCAATCATCTGGGAAGTCTCGTAGATCTGGATGGGCCGTTTCTCTAGGCCGTAATATTCCCTCAGACGGTAAAGGGCGCAGGCGCTGATACCGGAATTGTAGGTGGCTCCCAGGTCAATGGGCACTTTATCTGGTTCTTTGTGTGCAAGGGCTGTCAATACACGTTCTCTTGAAGTCATGGTTAAATTCTCCTTTTTGCTGTTATCTTGATTTTATACTTTGCCGTTTCCCTTTTGTTATTATTGACAGTTTATCAGATTTTCCTGTGTATTTCTGTATAGGTTCTTGACTAAAAACAGTGATATCTTGACTTTATAGTAAAAGGCAAAAAAGAACACAGCCATATATATTCACAGCTGTGTTCTTATTCCTTATATCCTGTCACTATATTCTCATTTTTTCACAGTATTCCGAAATTTGTGCGGCAGACTCCTCATCCCCTATCTCATCCAGCAGCATCTGTAAATCTGAAAGCCATTCCTCACACTGATAATGTATGGAATATTTCTCATCATATTCCTGAAATGTGCGGATATTCTCCTTTTCTATCTTCTGTACGAATTTTGAAAAGGCTTCGGACAAGTATGCTCTCTGCCTGTCATGGACCATATCTTTATCCTCTGGCTGCCAGATAAAATGGGGGCGGGTGTTCAAAGCCAGATAGAGAAGCTGGTCAATCTCTATACTTTCCAGGTCAAATAAATCCTCCAGATAAATTCTGCCTTCTTCTCGTTCTTTTGCTGCCGGAGGATAACGTTTCAGCCACTTTTCCCTCTCCCCCCTGCTCTCTATGAAATCCTCTGGCTGTTTTTGCTTATTCAGACAGCATTTCTTGTATTTCTTCCCGCTTCCGCATGGGCATGGGTCATTTCTGCCTATCTTGACCTTTTTTTCCTGCCTGGTATACTCCGCCCTCATGGCGCGGATGGCTTTCTCAAAATCTTTATCACTGATTTTCCGCTGAGGTTCTTCCTCTGTAAACATAGCCCATCCGCGTAGCATATCCGCCGCGTCAATCGGTGTCCTGCACATCTTCTTTCTAGGGCTGAACATCATATCTATGCTCTCTACATACCCGCCTATCATAAACGTATCCACCCGGCCATCATCAAACAGACTCCTGATCTCCGGAAGCATCTCAACTAGCTGGCAATCGCATATGACATAGATCAATTCCCCATAAATATAGCCGTTTATCTCATCTACGTCATCAATAATCTGTCTGATAAATTCCTGAAAATTCTCTTTTTCCAGCTCCCCGTCCAGATACAGCTGCCCCATAACTTTCAGTATGGAACCCCTTGCATATTCAGTAATCTCTCGGTTTGTTACCGCCTTCTGCAGAAGCATCAGATCTCCATTATATGTATTGTAGAGAACATCTGACAGACTGGAGGTAACAGCATCTCCGATTATATTATCCAATGTCTCACCGGGAAGTGATACCAGTTCCATGATCTTTGAAAAGCTTTCCCTCTCCTGAAACTGTCCCAGCAGATGTAAGGCATAAAAAGCCAGCTGATAGTCATCATCCAGGCTATCTCCTTCGGCAGCTGCTTTTTCTATCGCGTCATTCAAATACGGAATCGCCAGTTCTCTGTTTTCGCTTATAATCCGAAATGGCTCCTCAGGAAATTTTTCTGTCCTGTAGGTGATATCTTTTATTGCCTTTTGTACTTTTTCTCTCATTTTTTCTGTCTTTTCCTTCCCAAAGAATGCATATCAAAAATTCTTTTTCCAGTATATTGCATCTGACCTAGTAGTTCAATATCTAGATTCAAAGAATGTATCTGTATTTTACACTACTGTGCTATTCAGACATTCCCCAATAGTATACTCCCTCTACGACACAGAAATTACACGCGTGCATAATTTTAAAAGACTCTCTTCACTCCCAGAAATAACCAGAATAGAAATTCCAAGACTGCGCAACGTCTCCAGCAAAGTCTGGAACTGAGATTCTGGAAGGGTATCATATGTATCATGGGGATTGATGAAAATAAAAACCTTCGGGTGAGTACATAGCCATTTAGCTGTCTCCACAATAAATTGATCCCGTCGATTCATTCCCCGAAGATTTCGTTGATTTCCATATTGGGTAATCAACTTCTGAGCATGCAGCGATTCCAGGGTAGTGCGCGCTATAAGATTGCGAATACGTTTGTTCATAAGACCAGCCACATTATAAACTGGCTTATTCACAAGCAAAGCCACATTATCATAAAGACTCATGTCAGAAAAAATACGTGTCGTACTATAACCGCTATAAAGAAATACAATCTGCCTTCTTTCTTCCACTTCAGGCTGGTAGAGTCCCCCCTCCAAGAAAAAATTCCCATCGTTAAAATTCATTCCTTCTGAAAAAGCACTAAAAGCAGCTGCTAAACCATCATTAACATGATGAATTCCTAAAATTTCGCCTGCATGCAATTTAAAACTAAGATGGCATTTTTGCTCATGTTTCTGATAAGAAAAATTTCTGCACTCTAAAACAACCGGCATATCTGAAAACCGGCAAAGACTATGGCGGAACCGCAATAAATTTTTTTCGGGAATGGCAGGTGGAATGGTAGTCACGGGGGAAACCTGCGTTACTACACCACTACTAATTACAGCAAATCGATCAAAATTTTGAAAGATTGGCTCCCATTTGCTGGTAAACCACAAAACCGATATTCTCTTTTGTCTTAATACTGAAACCATGCACTGGACTTTCCGTACATCTTCTGGATGGCAAATATTGAAATACGGGTTGTCCAATATAATGACTTTTGCATTAGCGGCAACAGCGCGGAGAACAGACAGTAAATATCTATCTATAGGAGACAAAGAACTGGAAAGTGCAGATGTTTTTATACCGCATAATGAAAATTCTTTCAGAAGCTCCGCTGCTGCCTGATGAATAGAACGATTATCCAGTACAGATAATACATTATAAAATTTATCATCAGTCATAAACAAATTATGGGCAATATTCATATTTGGAATTAATTGTGCCTCACATACATAATAGAGCCCCTTTGAATGAGCATTTTCGATGGAATTCAGCACGCAAAAACGATCCTCAATATAAATAGCGCCTCTGTCAGGCATGGTCTTTCCCATCAGAACATCCAACAGGAAAAACTTGGTATCTAAATCTTCTGTAATAATACATAATGCTTCACCACGAAAAAGCGAAAACGAAATACAGTTTTGTATTTTTGATTCTGACCGTTTGCCAATGCTGGCCACTCTCAAACATTCATATTTCAAGAAAGAATCCTACCTTTCAAATCATTCGGATAGGGAAGGGAAATCTGAAATTCGGAGCCACTTCCCAACGTACTGTAAGCAATTACTCCATAAGTGCTTCCAAAAATCAATTTAATACGAGAATTCACATTAACAAGAGCAATACCTGTTCCGCTCCCTTTTTCATCTTCATTAAGTATGTGTACAGAAATGTCTGGATCCTGGGAAAGTTTCACATTCAGAATATTTAACTTTTCCGGAGACATTCCGCTCCCATTGTCTGCAATACTGATGATCAAACGTGTCTGGGTGCGGTAAACAGAAAGTGTAATCGTAAAATCTTTTATCATTCCTTTCAGTCCATGCTTGATAGCATTTTCAATAAATGGCTGTATAATTAATTTAGGAATTTTGTAATCCATAACCTGAAAATCATAATCCATTTTCTGCAAAAATACAATATGCTGGTTAATACGATATTCCTGTATTTTAATGTAATCATAGATAATACTCAATTCCTGACGGAGTGTAATCAACTCGTTCTTTTGACTAATGGTATATCGAAATAGCCTGGATAACACCTCAATCATATCCGAAGTCAGCGGCGCCTGTTCAATCACTGCATACCCGCGGATCGTATCCAGCGTATTGTAAAGAAAATGCGGATTAATCTGGCTTTTCATTGCGTCAAATTCCGCTTGCTTTTGCAAAAGACGGTTAGAATATTCTCTCTCAAGCGAAGAATCAATCAGATCTAAAATCACATGAAGAGAAGATACATAATCAGTCATCTTCTCCGCATCAATCAAAGAATATTTTTCTTTAATACGTTCTATTTTAAGAACGGCCGTCACGACTGTTTGATAGTATCTGCGCCAGTAAAGTATTATTAGAATAACATACATGGTAAATGCAACAATGAAAATCCGGATATCTGTATAAAATGCCAATCCAACCAAAAATAGTAAGATAGCAAATGATATGCAAAATATCCTTAGAAATTCTTTATAATAGTATGTTTTAGTAAATTCCACACAATTTTCCCTAAATTCTTTTGCTTTTTTCCACATATCTGTTCCCTAAATTATAAATTCAAATACACTTTCTAATATTCCCAAATAGCAACATCGATCTTCTTTCAGTATAGTATATTATAAAGTTCAATTACAGACAAGAATTAAAAAGCTCTTTCCTTTTTGCCGCTGTCATAAAATACTCCTTTTTAATAAAAATTGCCACACACAAATTTTTACCAAAAAGGAGCTATATGTTACTAAATATAACTTTATCAAATTATAAAACGCAATCCATCTTATAGTACCATAGTTTTTAATATTTTTTTCAAGTTTTTTTCTAATACCTCAGCAAGTTTTTTATGTCCCTCTCTATCTAAATGCACTCCATCTGCTTTACAAGGTTCAGTATACTCCATTGCATTCATATACCAGCATTTGTATGTTTCGGCTACTTTTTGATACTCTCTGCCCAATTCTTTAGATATCTTTATAGAAGTTTCATCAAAATATCCCTCCATAATATCTCCAATATAATTTTCATTAACTCCCGGTGGACATACAACCAGAATCTCAGGTGTTTTTATACCACCCCAGAAATATGGCGTCTGGACCATTTGAATATTCATTTCAAGAGCTTTTGCAATTTCTATCGCAGAATTATGAAATTTACGTTTCACATCATTTGTCCCCAGCATAATAACAAAAATATCAATTGGATCATGCGTACACAAAAGCATCGGTAATGCTTTATAACCATTTCTTCCAGGTTCTATCGGATCATCTAGAGCGTTTGTGCGTCCCTTTAAACCTTCTTCAATTATCCTGCAGTTTTGCAGTCTTTCACTCAAAATTCCCGTAAACCTCTCTCTCGGATGATATCGTCTGGCTGATACTGCATCATATCCCCAAGTGAGAGAATCTCCAAAAAACATGATTGTTTTCACTGTATTTTCTCCTATTTATCACTCACCGTCTCGGCCGTTTTCCAATGCCGCCTGGTTAAGCATTTCTACGAAGCACTTATATGAAAGATTTCAGCTGGATTATCATATAACAGGGAGTCCCCTATCTCACAAGCCTTATCTATACAGAACACTCCTTCTTCTACTTTTTCTGAAAGAACCTGGGCGATATTCTTTCTAGCTAAGAATTGATGCCCATATACTCCATCCACAAACATATAGTCTCCTCCAAAGCCGCTGATTTTCGTATAAGGAAGAAACTCCAGCCACTCACTGAGTGTTTTTCTGCTGGCAACTGGAGAGACAATATGTGCCCAACACATATCCAGATATACATTAGGAAACATTTTGCACAAAACCCCTGCCTCTTTCTGATAAGGATACCCAATGTGAAAAAGATCAAACCTCATTTTAGGATAATCTATAAATATCTCATTTAAATGCACCGGGTTACTATTTACCAAAATATTTCCATTTCCGTCTTGTATACCAGTGTGGATCTGTAAAATCATTCCTCTCTCCTGTGCAGCACCCAAAATGCAGCGAAACACATAATTTGTAAACGGAGGTTCACAAAAATATGTCCGGCTCTCCATATCTTTTTCCCCTAAATCTCCTGAACGGATCATCCTATTAAAGCAAGATTCCGCATCCATCCTCAAAGTACGTGGAAAGCAAAGTGAACGTGAATATGCAATACCCAATTTCAAGATTTTACTTTTTGCACAATATTGGTCGATACAGACTTCACATGCAGTTAAATAATTCTCAAATGTATAAATCTGAACACCTGATAATTCCTCAAGTAAACGAATATCCTTTCCAGTTTTTGGCATAATCATCCAGTCAATGCGATTGGAAACAATATAGTAATCCGGATCTGCCTCATTATATCTATCGCAGTCTAAAATACTTTTTTTTATATTCGATTTGATTTTTAAAACTTTGTAAAAATGCTGCTCATTCTGCCCTTTTAAATAGGCGCAATTCAAACTGTCTATCGTCTCTGTACCAATATAGTCAATATCATATATATCCTTTACAGCAATAGAAAGTGCCTGTCCATATCCCGTATATTGACAGACATTCCAATATTTTTCCAGTACATTCCACTTCTCAACTACAGGAACTTTATCATTTCTCACGAAAAGCAGTTCTTTTTGTGAAAGACCTGCACTCACTAGATCGACATATAAATAACTGGAAAGAAATTCTGCAATTACATCATTATGGGGCCGCTCTATTTCAAAGCATGGAAGATGCTCATGTGTATCCACTATTGGCACATTTTTAATATAATCATATATTTCCTGTATCATATTTCTACTTTATAGCTCCTCATATAATAAACACAGATGTGCTGCTCTAAAATATTTTCAGGCACTTTACAACAACACATCTGCATCTTATTTTCTTTTTATTTGAGATAATCTGCGTAATTATCTTCCGTCAAGCTTTGAAGTTCCATATAAGTCTTTTCCTCGATTTCTTCTCCCTTATAAAATCTCTGGCAAACATCTGCCGCTGTTTCTCCTAGAGTCTTGAAACTTACATATATCGCCTGCTCAATTTCGCCTTTTTTTAAGTATTCTGCATCCCAGGTTCCAGAAACAACCCAGCTGCTGATACGCACTTTGTCAAGCATATTGGCTGCTTTCAAAACTTCCACAACACCCTGTCCCATCTGATTATCCTGCGTTACAATCCAATCAATATCTGCCCCGTATGCCTGCACCCAGTCTTCCGTCACCTGCATAGCGTCTTCTGCTTTAAAGTCCCCGCTCTGTGTAGAAAGAAGCTCAAGATCATCACGGCTCTCAAGCCCCTCTAAAAATCCCTCCTCGCGAAGCACTTGGGCCTCTCTTCCCGGTGTCCCTGTCATATAACAGATTTTATCACCTTTCTCTGCATTTTCAGCTACATAGTCTCCCTGTACTTTTCCACAGTCTTTTTCATTAAAGCCAACAAATTTATAGTCTCCTCCTTCGGACTCTGAAGCTATCATGAATACTGGGATGCCTGCCCGGTTACATGCTTCTACTGCGCTGGCATTCCCTGCTGTATCAACACCAGGCATAAACAAGACGTCAATGCCTTTGGAAATCAATGTTTCCACATTTGTTGTCTGTTTCGTAATATCACCATCCGAATCCGCCCACTCCACACTCACTTCATGTCCTACGGCTTCTTTGAACTCATCTGACTCCACTATATTTTTAAATGTTTCGGCTGCCAGATAACAATTCTCATCTGAATCTGCCAGATTACTATAACCTACTTTGTAAACGAAATCTCCGTCTACAGTTTTTTCTTCATTATCTCCGCCAGCTGTATCCTCCCTGGATGCTTCACCGGATTTTACATCCTGCTGGGATGAATTATTCTGCCCTCCGCTGCATCCCGTCAACAACGCCGTAATCATAGTCCCTGTCAACAACACTGTTAATAATTTTTTCTTCATTTTCTTTCTCCTTTTCTTTTGATTCTTTTAAATATATAGTTATTTTATAGTTACCTCTTTATTTTTTACTTCCATTTCTCACTTTTACATCAATAATGACTGCCAAAGCAATGATTACCCCTTTTACGATTTGCTGGTAATACGCACTCACATTCAACAAAGTCATAATATTTATCAAAAATCCTACAAACAACGCCCCTGCAATGGTCCCATAAATATTGCCCACACCGCCGCTCATACTTGTACCACCAATAATAACAGCAGTAATTGCATCAAACTCCAGCTGTTCTCCTCCCGTTGGCTGTCCGGAATTTACACGTCCCATCAACACAACACCACCCAGCCCGGATAAAAGTCCAGTATACGTAAAGCACCTAGTAACAATCTTTTTCACCTTAATTCCCGATGCCTGAGCCGCTGCCTTATTTCCCCCAACGGCATAAACATAACGTCCAAACCGCATTTTATTCAATATAAAACCCGTAAGAATCAAAATAACAATCCAAATGAGAATCGGGATAGGAATCGGCCCCAGATAGCCTTGTCCAAACTTGCTGAAATTTCCCAGGTTGGAAATGGGCTTTGCCTTTGTGATAGCCAAAATTGCCCCTCTTGCCGCCTGCTGACTGGCCAGCGTCATGATAAATGACGGAATCGCACATTGTGTAATAACCAGCCCGTTTAAAAATCCAATTATTCCCCCGATTACTACTCCGGTAAGAAGTGCTAGTAATGTGCTGCCTGTTGCCACCTGCGTCATAGCCGCAAAACACCCGGCAAACGCCGCAACAGAACCAAGAGAAAGGTCTACTTCGCCACACAGCAGCACCAGCTGTACACCGCACGCCACAATACCAATGGTAACATTTTGCCGGATCACATTTATAATATTAGTTGCCGACAAAAATGCCGGACTGATCACTGCTGATATAATAATAGTAGCCAGCAGGATAATAAAAATTCCAAATTTACTATAAATTTCCGCAATCCCTGTCTTTTTCTTACTCATATTCAACCCCTTTCACCGCCAATGTCATAATCTTTTCCTGCGTGATTTCTTCTTTTTCCAATTCTCCAGTCACTCTGCCATTAGACATAACCATTACTCTGTCACACATGCCAATAATCTCTGGCATCTCTGAAGATATCATAATGACAGCAACCCCTCGCTTCGCAAAATCACATATAATTTTATAAATTTCATATTTTGCGCCCACATCAATACCTCTGGTTGGCTCATCCAAAATCAGCACTTCCGGGTTATGGAGCAGCCATTTGGCAATCACAATCTTCTGTTGGTTCCCACCACTTAAATTATCAGCTAACGTCTTACCAGAAGGCGTTTTTATCGCAAGCTTCTCTATCATATCCTGGGCATCTTCCACAACTTTTTTATCATCAATAAAAAGTCTTCTAACATAAGAATCCAGATTTGGCAGGGAGATATTATCAATCACAGAACGGATCAATACCAGGCCCTCACCTTTCCTGTCCTCCGATACCATCATAATCCCACGATCAATCATCTCTGTCACACCTTTTACCGGAAGTTTTTCTCCTTTATAAATAATCTCACCATTTTGATAAGTATCTAAACCGAATACCGCACGCATAACCTCTGTTCGTCCGGCCCCTACAAGCCCCGACATCCCCAGAATTTCTCCCCGTCTGATTTTAAGATTTACATTCTGATACTTCTTACTTGTAAGGCCTTTAAGTTCCAGAATTACATCTCCTGGAATATTTTCCTTTGGCGGATATACCTCTTTCAGCTCCCTCCCCACCATTTTCGCAATAATCTGAGCCTTTTTCAATTCTTTCACATCATGTGTGGACACCACTTGACCATCTCTGAGAATCGTCGCTTTATCTCCGATCTGAAAAATTTCATCCAGTTTATGGGTTATGTAAATAATCCCAATCCCTGCGGCTTTCAACTTTTCCACCTGTTTAAATAACACAGCAACTTCTGATTCTGTTATAGACGAAGTAGGTTCATCCATAATAATTAATTTTGCATTCCGTGAAATCGCTTTAATAATCTCAATAATCTGCATGTCTGAAACAGTCAGGGACCTCATCTTAGCTCTGGGATCATAATCAAACCCCAGCTCCTGAATCATCTTCTCTGCCCTTTCATACATCCCTTTCCAGTCAATCAACATTGTTTCTGTTCCCAGAAAAATGTTTTCCCCGATAGACATGTCCAGTACCGGACTTAATTCCTGATGAATAGTTGCAATTCCCAAATCCATCATATGTTTGGGCGTATGGGTTTCCACTTTCCTGTTTTCAAAGTATAAGTCCCCTTCATCTGCCGTATACATGCCATTGATGATTTTGATTAGCGTGGACTTTCCAGCCCCGTTCTCACCTACCAGCATGTGCACCTGCCCTTTTTTTACAGAAAAACTTACGCCATCCAATGCCCTGACACCCGGAAATGATTTTGAAATATTTTTTAATTCCAGTATGTAATCCATAGCGCCTCTATTCCCTTTCTTTTTTATAACAGCAATTTCAACTTCATTCTTGCTTGTTACTGAACTTTATCATATACTATACAAAGAAGGAATCTTTTTTTCCGGATACCTTTCCGTTGTCATACCAATTCATAGAATTGTCGCACTTGCATAATTTTTTTACTTTTTTTATATGTTTTCTGTTCACTATGACGAAGAAGGATTTTACTATGAAAAAACTACAGGTACTGATTGCTGAAGATGAAATTGCTATTGCAAATTTAATTAAAAACCTCATCGACTTTGACCGCCTTCATTTAGAATGCTTAGGAATAGTTGTAAATGGCCAGCAGGCCTATGAGCAAATTCTAAAATCTTCGCCGGATATTGTCATTACAGATATCTCTATGCCCCTGATCAATGGACTGGAACTGATTGATAAAGCTCAGCACGATGGCATTGACTCACACTTTATCATCGTAAGCGGCATGACTCATTTTCACTACGCGTTGTCTGCTATAAAAATGGGAGTAGAAGACTATCTGCTAAAGCCCATTAACCGTGATGAACTGAATGATGTTTTGGAGAAAACAGTTATCAAAATTGCAACTGCGCGGAAAATCGATTATCAGATACAGCAGTTAAATCAGGATTCACACCTTCAGGCCCAAAAACTCCGACGTTCATTCATTATGGATATCCTTTATAACAAACCTCCGGCATCAACCCTGTCATGCAGTACGCTCAATAAGGAATACTGTTTTTCTTTTCTCGAAAATTCCTCATATTTGATGGGTGTTGCTTATGTTGACGGGATCAACCAACTTAATCTTCCCACGCAAAACAGCGTGATAGAACAATTGATGCGCAACTTCCAGACTGGAATCAAAAACCACTGTATTGATAATGAAGTCCATAATAAAAATAACCAATTTATTTTTCTCATCAATTTTATGACAGAAGAGGCCCCTGTCATATTTGGCACTATATCTGCTATCCACGAAGACATGGCAAACCACCTCGGCACCTACGAAGGTCTGTCCGTGGCTGTCGCCTGCGGTATACCAGTATCCGGTTTGGAAACAATTACCTATTCGCTGAAAACTGCATACGAAACATTAAATGCCAGAATTCTTTTGGGTTCTTCATATGTTCTTTTTGCGCAGAAACTTCTGTCTTCAAACGCTAATCCTTCCTACATCCTGCCAGAATCTGAGATTAGTACACTATGTTCCCACATAGAGGTACAAGAACCCAATAAAGCTCGCACTCTACTAATACGGATATTTAAAAATGCTGCTTTAAGCGCACGTACCTGCCCCCACCTCCTGCTGAATATTTTCAGAAACACTCTATCTGATCTTCTTTCTGGTCTTATCCAGCACAAGGCTATTACTGGAAATCTGACGGACACATATATGAAATATTGTGATTCTATGGAACAATATGCCACTTTACAGGAACTGGGCACATTCACTGTCAATTTTATTATGGAACTTCTACCTTTTCGAAATGATAAAGAGAATCAGGAAAATCGCCTGATACAGACAGCTAAAGCATATATACAGGAGCATTTCAGCGAAAACCTGCGGCTGGAAGATGTATCGGAACAAGTCTATCTAGCCCCCAGCTATTTTGGAGTACTTTTTAAGAAAGAAGTTGGCGAATCTTTCAGTTCCTATCTTACCACTGTTAGAATGGAACAAGCAAAAAACTTTCTCCGCGACGCCAAGTACAGCATCCAGGATGTTGCCAATGCAGCAGGTTATCATGATAAACGTTATTTTAGCAAATTATTTAAAAAACAGGTTGGTGTAACTCCCAGAGAATATCGTAAAGTATATTTGAACTAAATAGCATCAACACAAATTATACAGTTTTTCTGAACTTCACATATATAATTTCCATTTGCTGAACTGTGAAATCTTTATAAACACCATAAAAATACACGGCAGGGGCTTGCACAGCCATCATCCACTTTGTTATAATACACAAAGCGGATGCAAGATTGTCCGATGAGCTGCCGTCTCATGAGCAGACGGCAGCTTGATTTAAGGAGGAATCAGATGAATTACGGAAAAAAAGCTATTCTAAAGAAACGAAAAGCCCTGACCTCCCGTTCTTCCATGATGGGAACAAGAGCCAATGTATCTCTAATAAGAATTCTGTTTTTATCACTTATCATGCTCTGTGTGGTATGCCTGTGTATCGGAATCGGTTCCTTTAAAGGTATCATTGATAATGCCCCGAAGGTTTCAGAAGTGAATATTACCCCTCTGGGAGCCGCTACCTTTATCTACGACGAAGACGGAAACCGGCTGCAGAAACTGACTGCACCCACCTCAAACCGGATGCCTGTGGCCATTGAACAAATCCCCGAAGATATGCAGCATGCAGTGGTTGCTATAGAGGATGAGCGTTTCTATGAGCACAATGGGATTGATGTGCGCGGTATCTTAAGAGCCGCGGTGAGAGGCATCACCAACATGGATTTCTCTGAAGGCGCCAGCACCATTACCCAGCAGCTTCTGAAAAACAATGTATTTACTAACTGGACCAAGGAATCCAGCCAGATTGAAAAGTTCAAACGGAAGTTCCAGGAACAGTATCTGGCCATTCAGGTGGAAAAGGAAATCAACGACAAAGATGTGATCCTGGAAAACTATCTGAATACCATCAACCTGGGTGCCGGGACTTATGGGGTACAGGCTGCTTCCCAGCGGTATTTCGGAAAAGATGTGAAGGAGCTGAACTTGTCTGAATGCGCCACCATTGCAGGAATTACCCAGAATCCTACCCGCTATAACCCCATCATGTACCCGGAGGAAAATGCCAAACGGCGCAAATCAGTTCTGGAGCACATGCTGGACCAGGGTTACATTTCCCAGTACGAATTTGACAACGCCCTGGATGACAATGTATACGACAGGATCCAGAGCACCAACCTGGAGGAATCTGAAGTTACCGTGTATTCTTATTTCACGGACCATCTCACCGATGAGGTGATTGAAGACCTGCAGACTTTGAAAGGTTACTCCGAAAACGATGCCTACAACAATCTTTACAGCGGCGGTCTTAGGATTTATACCACCCAGGACCCGGAGATACAGAAAATTGTAGATGAAGAATACAAGAACCCGGAGAATTTTCCGGAACATATCGAATACGCTCTGGATTACAGCCTGACTACCGTGAATCCCCAGGGGGAAGAGGCAAACTACAGCAAGGAAATGATGACCATTTATTTCCAGGACAATGTGGACCCAAACTTTGACCTTCTCTTCGACTCCCCGGAGGAAGGACAGGCATGTATTGACCAGTATAAAGCGGCTATTCTGGCAGACGGCAGCCAGCAGGTGGCGGAACGGGTGAATTTTTCTCCCCAGCCTCAGTCCTCCCTGACCATCATTGACCAGAAAACCGGACATGTAAAGGCAATCCAGGGAGGACGCGGTGAGAAGTCTGCCAGCCTGGTTCTCAACCGGGCAACCGATTCCACCTGCCAGCCTGGTTCCACTTTTAAGCTGCCGGCTGTCTACGCCCCGGCACTGGATGCCATGAATAAAACACTGGCAACCACTTATGTGGATGAGCCTTACAAATACACCGACGGAGCACCTGTAAAAAATGCCGACAATATCTACCGGGGTCCCACCACAATCCGGAAAGCCATCCAGGATTCCGTCAACGTGGTGGCGGTGAAATGCTTGACTGAGCTCACACCTCAGCTTTCTTATGAATATATTAAGAATTTTGGATTTACTACTGTCATTGAGCGTGAAGTACAGGAAAACGGAGATGTGTGGTCTGACCTTTATCAATCCATGGCTTTAGGCGGCCTCACCCGGGGCGTCACCAATTTGGAACTCTGTGCCTCCTATGCGGCCATTGCCAACGGCGGAAAGTATATCAAACCTACTTTTTATACAAAGATTACAGACGCAGACGGAAATGTAATCATAGATAATACCACCGCTTCCACAACGGTAATCCGTGAGGCAACCGCCTGGCTTTTGACCAGCGCCATGCAGGACGTGGTAAAATACGGAACCGCCACCTCCCAGCAGCTGTCCAACATGCCGGTTGCCGGGAAAACGGGTACTACAGAGTATTATAATAATCTGTGGTTTGCCGGGTATACGCCTTATTATACCTGTACCGTGTGGGCCGGATACGACAACAACGAGCGGCTGCCGGATCAATATATGTACCGGAATTACCACAAGATTTTGTGGAAAAGCATTATGTCACGGATACATGAAGACCTGGAGTATGAAGAATTCACCATGCCGGATTCTGTGAAAAAGACTACCGTGTGTTCTGCAACCGGGAAACTGCCCTCCAATGGCTGTCCCACTATCACGGATTATTTTGAAACTGCCACACTGCCCGCCGGCTACTGCAACGGCGACCATTCCGGAGCGGCAGTTCCCAATCCTACAGAGACACCCACGGAAACACCCACAGCCACACCTACACCTGCACCCACAGAGTCTTCCAACGCGGCACCGTCGGAATCTTCCAATGCCGCCCCGGGAGATACCGGTACAGATGAGGACAGTACGGCTCCTCCGGATTCCGATTCTACACAGGCCGATACACCGGATGTGGGAGCAGGGACAGACACCGAAAATGCCGGAACTGCTCCGGATACGGAGACTGATGAAAATGCAGGGGCGCCGTTGTAAAGTGAATTTTATAAGACAAATCTCAATCGAGCAGGCAGGAATATTCAGTGGCTGCCTGCTCGAAAATAGACAAAAAAGAAAGCTGCTTCAACGAAAGCAGCCTATCTTGCAAAATCTGCATATAATATTCATGGGAGGCAATATTATGAACATTAACAACAAGACAATGGTTTCTATCTCTGAAGCCAGTCAGAATTTTTCTAAAGTGACACATCTGGTGGACCAATATGGTTCTGCTATTATCACAAAAAATAATGCGCCAAGATATGTTATCCTTGAATTCAATCAGGCTGACGAAATTCAGGCCGCATCCACAGATGATGTTATTTCTGTTTCTAAAAAACTGTTGAAACGAAACCGTGCTGTATACGAGGAACTTTCCAAATGAAAATACTAACACCAGAGCAAATCCTAATACTCCATAAGGATCTGATGGAGCAGAGCGGCGGTTTATGCGGCATCCGTGATAAAAATCTTTTCCACTCAGCAGTCAATGCACCATTTCAATCTTTTAACGGACAGGATTTATATCCCACACTTCTGGAAAAAGCGGCACGGCTTGGATACGGGCTTATCAACAACCATCCTTTTATTGACGGAAATAAGCGGACCGGAACCCACGCCATGCTCGTTTTCCTGGGTGTCAACCAAGTCTTTTCTAGAATATGACGATGCTGCTCTCATAGAGACCATTTTAAGAGTGGCTGCTGGAACTTTGAATGAAAAACATCTCCTGGCCTGGCTTCAAGAGCACATTATTCCATAAATCCAATAAGTAATCCATCTATTTTCAATTCTTATCACAGCCTTATCCTTGCAATACCAGCTTCGCAGCCCCATAAATCCCCGCATCATTCCCAAGAACCGCCAGCTTAATGGGCGTATCTTTACAGGTGGGAAACGCCGCCTTTCGATATTCCTGCTGCACTGCTTCAATCAGAGGTTCTCCGGCTTTTGACACCCCGCCGCCGATTAGAATCACTTCCGGATCCGTCACACAGGCAAATATGGCCAGTCCCCTCCCAAGATAGGAGGCAAATTTCTTTACCACCCGGCCAGCCAGTTCATCTCCCTGCTTATAGGCATCGAAAACCGCTTTCGCTGTCACCTGGGACTGCCTCAGCACACTGCTGTCATCACTGCTTTTCAGCTCTTTTTTCGCCAGACGCACGATACCGGTGGCAGAAGTCATCTGCTCCAGACATCCCTGATTCCCGCAGTTACAATATTCGGTTTCCTCCGGTTCCACATTTGCATGGCCGATTTCGCCCCCGGAGCCGTGGGCACCGCAGACAATCCTGCCGTCCACAATAATCCCGCCGCCCACGCCGGTTCCCAGGGTGGCCATGAGCACATTGGGTATGCCTGCCGCGCCGCCTCTCCATGATTCTCCCAGAGCAGCCGCATTTGCATCGTTGGCGGCTTTGGCTTTCAGTCCGGTCAGGGCCTCCATCTCCCTGGCTATATGTTTATACCCCCAGTGCAGGTTCACAGCGCAGGGTACTTCACCATTCTCATTAACCGGGCCGGGAACGTCCACGCCCACTCCAGCCGTCATCTCACGGGTGATACCTCTCTCTTTCATCTTTTCCAGGATAGACGCCGCAATGTCAGGAAGGATTGCCTCGCCGTGATTCTCTGTGCGTGTGGGAATCTCCCACTTTTCCTCCAGTGTTCCGTCAGTGCGGAACAAACCGCATTTTACTGTGGTTCCTCCCACATCGATTCCAAAACAATATTTCATCACAGATTTCACTCCTTTTTTCCTTTTCTGACTATATTATCCTGTACCCGTTTATACAATTCCTCTGCCGCATTGTATCCCATCTTCTTCTGGCGGTGGTTTACTGCAGCAGCCTCCACAATAACAGCCAGGTTGCGCCCCGGCCGGATAGGTATGGAATGGCAGACTACTTTATTACCCAGGTATTCAATATATTCCTCACCCAGTCCCATCCGATCATACTCTTTATCCCTGTTCCACTCTTCCAGCTTAATAACAAGGTCCACCGACTGGGTATTTTTTACACACTCCACACCGAACAGGGTTTTCACATTCAAAATACCGATGCCGCGCAGTTCAATAAAATGGCGGGTAATATCCGGTGCAGACCCCACCAGAGTGGCATCACTCACTTTCCGCAGCTCCACCACATCATCGCTGACCAGACGGTGCCCGCGCCTGATCAGCTCCAGTGCTGCCTCGCTCTTACCAATTCCGCTCTCCCCTGTAATCAGGATTCCCTCCCCGTACACATCCACTAATACACCGTGAATAGAAATACACGGGGCAAGCTGTACGCCCAGCCACCGGATGCACTCTGCCATGAATCCGGAAGTGGGGCGGTTGGTCCTCAGCGCAGGCACATCATATTTATAAGCCAATTCCAGCATTTTTGCCGTTGGTTTCGTCTTCTCGCTGAATATGACACAGGGAATGCCCTCCGTGGAAATAAAGCGCTCATAGGCAAAGTTGCGCTCCTCCTCTGTCAAATGTTCCAGATAGCTGAATTCCACATAGCCGATCAGCTGTGTCCTTTTAGACGCAAAATGCTCCATATATCCAGTCAGCTGCAGAGCCGGACGGTTGATCTCGGAAACTGTCACCTGTTTATCATTCAGATCCATCTCCGGCGTCAGATTCTCCAGCCCCAGCTCCTGCATAAATTTTGTAATGGGTACACCCTTCATACTCTATTCTCCTCCTTCATCTTTATCGCTGCTGTGGAAGAACTCATACACCTGAGCCGCAGCACGCTCGTTCATAGACGGCACCTGACGAAGCTCTTCCCTGGAAGCCTGGCGGATACTCTCCAGCGACTTATACTGTTTCATCAAAGCCTTTCTCCTGGCCGGACCGATACCTGGAATGTCGTCCAAAACAGAATGTACCTGTCCCTTGCTCCGCAGACTTCTGTGATATTCTATGGCAAATCTGTGGGCCTCGTCCTGTATCCTGGTAATCAGCCGGAAACCCTCAGATGACGTGTCAATGGGGATTTCTTCGTCATTATAATACAACCCCCTGGTCTGATGCCGGTCGTCTTTCACCATGCCGCACACCGGAATACTCAGATTCAGTTTTTCCAGCACAGCCAGAGCCACATTTACCTGACCCTTTCCGCCGTCCATCATGATCAAATCCGGATACAGGGAAAAGCTGTCGAAGTCTTTTCCCGACGAGTCATGGGTAAACCTTCGGGTCAGAACTTCCTCCATACTGGCATAATCATTTGGGCCCTGCACTGATTGAATCTTAAATTTGCGGTAATCACTCTTTTTCGGTTTTCCCCGCTCATAGACCACCATAGAACCAACGGACTGAAACCCGCTGATATTTGATATATCATAGGCCTCCATCCGTACAATCGAATCCAGCCGCAGCCACCCTGCCACCTCTTTGACAGCGCCGATGGTGCGGCCCTCTTCCCGTTTGATCTTCTCCCTATCCTGGCTGAGAATCAATGACGCGTTCTGTGCCGCCATTTCCACCATTTTCTCTTTCACGCCTTTCTTCGGAACACGGATGCTGACTTTCTGTCCCCGCCGGGAGGTTAACCAGCTTGCAATAATCTGTTCATCCTCCACTTCTTCCTGCAAAATCAGCTCACGGGGAATAAACGGCGTTCCAGCGTAAAACTGTTTTAGAAAACTGGTCATCACCTGGCTTCTGGTATCTCCCCCGGCCACTTTCAGATAGAAATGATCCCGGCCGATCAGCCGCCCGCCGCGGATAAAGAACACCTGGACAATGGCATCCTCTCCATCCATGGCCATGGCAATCACGTCATTGTCCTCTCCGCTGTGCCCAGTGATTTTTTGCCTTTCGCCAATCTTTTGGATACTCTGGATCAGATCCCGGTACTCCATGGCATCCTCGAACCGCAGTTCTTCAGATGCCTGCTGCATCTTCTCCTGCAGCTTTTGTATCACCTCCTGATAACGCCCGCCCAAAAATTCCAGCGCTCCCTTCACTCCCTGCTGGTAAGCCTCTTTGCCCACATTCCCCTGGCAGGGCGCATCGCACTGATGGATGTGATAATACAGACAGGGCCGGTCTTTCCCCATATCCTGAGGCAGCTTCCGGTTACATGCCCGCAGATGATAAATCCTGCGTATCAGTTCAATGGCATCTTTCACCGCTCCCGCACTGGTATAGGGCCCAAAATACCTGGACTTATCCTTTTTCATTCTCCTGGCAAACAAAATCCTGGGGAAATCCTCCTCCACAGTCATCTGAATAAACGGATAGCTTTTGTCGTCCTTCAGCATAGTATTATACTTGGGACGGTGCTCTTTAATCAGATTACACTCCAGCACCAGTGCTTCCAGCTCCGAGTCTGTGACAATATACTCAAACCGGGCAATATGAGTCACCATCTGTTCAATTTTGACCCCTTTATTCCGGCTGGACTGAAAATACTGGCGCACCCTGTTTTTCAGACTTATGGCCTTTCCCACATATATAATCTCATCTTTTGCGTCATGCATCAGATAGACTCCCGGCCGGGCCGGAAGCTTTTTCAATTCTTCTTCAAAATCCATAGAAATATCCCCCGCCCCTCTGCCGCATCTTTGCCTTATCCGGCATCTACAGCTGTCTCTATGGGTGCTTTTGCTTTTTCCTCAATCCGGGGAACGGACTTCTTTTCCGTTTCCTCTGGTTCCGGCAGACCTTTCACTTCCCGGAATATCTTCATAAACTCTTTTCCTGTTATGGTTTCCTTTTCAATGAGAAACTCTGCAATTCTGTCCATTACTTCCCGGTTCTCTTGAAGCAGCCGTTTTGCCTCCTCATAAGAATTGTGGAGCAGAATCATCACTTCATGATCCACTTCTGTGGCGGTATCGTCCCCGCATTCCAGAACAGTACGGCCATCCAGATATTTGCTCTTCTGGGAAGCCAGCCCCATCAGGCCGAATTTCTCCGACATTCCATACTGGGTGACCATGGCGCGGGCCATTTTCGTGGCCTTTTCAATATCATTGGCCGCTCCTGTGGTAACCGTATCGAAGACAATCTCCTCCGCTGCGCGGCCTCCCAGATACCCCACCAGCATAGCCTCCAGCTCTTTTTTCGTATTCAGATATTTCTCTTCCTCAGGAACCTGCATCACATAGCCCAATGCTCCCATGGTGCGGGGAACAATGGTGATCTTCTGCACTGGCTCTGCGTCTTTTTGCAGGGCGCTCACCAGCGCGTGGCCCACTTCATGATAAGATACGATCTTCCGCTCCTCAGTGCTGAGAATCCGGTCCTTCTTTTCCTTGCCCACCAGGACCACCTCAACGGCTTCGAACAGATCCTTCTGGCTCACAGCCTTACGCCCATTCTTTACAGCCAGAATTGCCGCCTCATTGATCATATTTGCCAGATCCGATCCCACAGCTCCGGATGTGGACAGGGCAATCTCTTCAAAATCCACGGTCTCGTCCAGCAGGACGTTTTTAGCGTGTACTTTCAGAATATCCACACGCCCTTTCAGATCCGGGCGGTCCACAATCACCCGGCGGTCAAAACGCCCGGGGCGAAGCAGCGCCGGGTCCAGCACCTCAGGACGGTTGGTAGCCGCCAGAATCAAAAGCCCTTTAGACGCCTCGAATCCATCCATCTCCGCCAAAAGCTGATTCAGAGTCTGCTCCCGCTCATCGTTGCCGCCGCCATAATGGGCATCCCGGCTCTTTCCAATGGCGTCCACCTCATCTATAAAAATAATACAGGGCGCATTCTTCTTGGCCTCCTCAAACAAATCCCTCACACGGGAAGCTCCCACACCCACAAACATTTCCACAAAATCCGACCCGGACAGGGAGAAAAACGGCACATGGGCCTCCCCTGCCACAGCCTTTGCCAAAAGGGTTTTCCCAGTTCCCGGAGGGCCCACCAGCAGCGCGCCCTTTGGCAGCTTTGCCCCGATAGCCGTATATTTCCCCGGGTCATGGAGGAATTCCACCACTTCCTGGAGAGACTCCTTGGCCTCATCCTGGCCAGCCACATCATGAAAGGTAACGCCTGTCTCTTTCTGAACATAAGCTTTCGCCTTGCTCTTTCCTACCCCCATCATTCCGCCTCGGTTCATTCTGCGCATAAAAAGCATCAAAAGCCCGAACAGCAGAAGCGTTGGCAGCATAATGCTGATAATAGTAGAGACAAATTCTGCCACCGGGTCAGGCAGTTCCAGCTCATAGGCCACATCGTCCTGTTTCTCCAGACGCTCCACCAATTTGTCTCCGCTCTCAAGAGCATTCACATAATAAGTCTTTTCCCTGAACGGGTCTTTTTGTTCTTTCGGGGTTATGGTAATGGCGCCATTCTGGATCACCACTTTCTTAATCTCATCGTCCTCCAGCATGGTGAGAAATTCACTGTATGTGATTTCTTCCGTGCCGCCGTTAAACATATTTGTAAACAGACTGACGCCCACCAATGTCACCATCAGGCACAGCAGGAACACAAGAATTGACTGCTTATTCTTTGGTCCGTTATTCAGCGGCCCATTGTTATTTCCCCGCTGATTATTACTTGGTTTATTGCCCATATTGCTCCTCCTCTTTTAGTCGCCATTTATATATTATAAGTACACCCCAGAAATAAATCAATATGCAGATTTCGAAATAAATTGCATTCATTCTTAAAGTTTTATAAAAAGCCATATGGAAAATCGGAAAAATGTAGTATACTGTTCCTATCACCCCAATACAATAAAAACTGCACCCTGCAGACAGCCGTGGATGTTATCTGTTATCCACCGGAAAATATGCGGAGTACAGGAGAAAAGCAGAAAAGAAATGGAGGAAATATGGCTGTTAAATACGTATTTGTAACCGGCGGTGTGGTTTCCGGCCTGGGAAAAGGAATTACAGCAGCATCCCTGGGCCGTCTGTTGAAAGCCCGCGGCTACAAAGTCACCATGCAGAAATTTGACCCCTATATCAACATCGACCCCGGCACCATGAATCCGGTGCAGCACGGAGAAGTTTTTGTCACAGACGACGGTGCTGAGACAGACTTGGACCTGGGGCACTATGAACGATTCATTGACGAGAGCCTGGACAAAAATTCCAATGTAACCACAGGTAAAGTTTACTGGACCGTACTGGCCAAAGAACGACGGGGCGATTTCGGCGGAGGAACTGTGCAGGTCATCCCCCACATCACTAACGAAATCAAAAACCGGTTTTACCGCAACTTTACCAGCAACGACACCCGCATCGCCATCATAGAGGTTGGTGGAACGGTGGGCGATATTGAAAGCCAGCCATTTCTGGAGGCGATTAGGCAGTTCCAGCAGGAAATCGGCCACGAAAACGCCATTTTGATCCATGTAACCCTGATTCCCTACCTGCGGGCTTCCCAGGAGATGAAGACCAAGCCCACCCAGGCCAGTGTAAAAGAACTGCAGGGAATGGGAATCCGCCCCGACATCATTGTCTGCCGCTCCGAGCTGCCTCTGGACAAAAAGATCAAAGACAAAATCGCTTTGTTCTGTAATGTTCCCAGCAGCCATGTTCTGCAGAACCTGGACGTCGAATATCTCTATGAAGCCCCTCTGGCCATGGAGAAAGAACATCTGGCACAGGTGGCCTGCGAATGTCTGAAGCTGGACTGCCCCCAGCCGGATCTCACAGACTGGATTGCCATGGTGGAAGCGCTGCGCCACCCCAGCCTGGAAGTCAATATTGCGCTGGTGGGAAAATATATCCAGCTCCACGATGCCTATATCAGTGTGGTGGAAGCGTTAAAACACGGGGGTATTGCCAGCAAAGCCACCGTAAATATCCTGTGGGTGGACTCCGAACAGGTGACGGAAGAAAACGTATCTGAAATGCTTGCAGAAGCAGACGGCATTTTAGTTCCCGGCGGTTTCGGCGACCGGGGTATTGAGGGCAAGATTCAGGCCATCCGTTACGCACGGGAACAAAAGATTCCTTACCTGGGCCTGTGTCTGGGCATGCAGCTTGCTATCGTGGAATTTGCCAGGGATGTAATCGGCCTTTCCGATGCCCACAGCATTGAACTGAACCCCCGCACCGTACATCCGGTGATTGATTTGATGCCCGACCAGGCTGACATCGAAGATATCGGAGGCACCCTGCGGCTGGGTTCCTATCCCTGCGTGCTGAAGGAGGGTACCAAGTCTTACAGCTTATATGGGGAAACTACCATACACGAACGGCACCGACACCGGTATGAAGTCAACAATGATTACCGCAATGTATTGGAAGAAAACGGAATGGTTCTCTCCGGCATGTCACCGGACGGAAGAATCGTGGAAATGATCGAACTGAAAGACCATCCTTTCTTTATTGCCACTCAGGCCCACCCGGAACTGAAGTCAAGGCCCAACCGCCCCCATCCGCTGTTCAAGGGTCTGATTCAAGCTTCCCTGGCCCATAGAGAGACACCATCTGTCTGAAGTCTATAAGAGCGTGTTTGAAAACTCAAGCACGCTCCTGCCCTCAGTTGACATAAACCTCTCCCGGACACATTCTAAAATATTTTACATGTCGATTATTATCGAATCTTGTATGTTCACCCTCATTTTCGCAAATGTTATATTACAATACATTTATAACAAGAATAAGGAGGGTATTCTATGAAGGCCAGAACGCTTTTATCCGAATTAGGGATACATGCAACATTAAAGGGGTTCCGCTATCTCCAATATGCTCTGGAACTGTGCATGGAAAATGAAGACTATCTCTTGTGGGTGTATAAATGGCTCTGTACAGATGTGGCCGCTCATTTCCATACCACACAAAATAATGTAGAACATTGTATGCGCACAGCAATCGCAAACTGTTGGCTCAAAGGCAACCGCCAGCTTTTAATCGAGCTGGCCGGCTATGAACTCAAAAAGACCCCATCCAACGGTGAATTTATCGATATTCTGTATCATCACCTTAAATTTTCGGAAAAAGCAGAAATGAAAAAAGTTTTTCCCAAAATATAATCCTGAAAACAGCCAGCCATATATTGCCAAAACAGTTAAGTATCGCAGCTATGCAAAATCTCATGTGCTGCGGTCTTTTATTGCTTGACAATATATTCTGGCTGGCCGGGAAAAACAAAAACTTTCCTTTATTTTTTATCCCGCTCTAAGGAAGCCATCTTCATAGCACGTACTTTCAAAGGCAGGCCAAACAAAGTGATGAACCCATCTGCATCATGATGATCATACATGTCCCCAGTGGTAAATGATGCAAGATCTTCGCTGTACAGACTGTACGGCGATGTGGTTCCCGCCTTGATAATATTACCTTTATACAGCTTGAACTTTACTTCACCAGTTACATATTCCTGGGTGGACTCCACAAAAGCCTGTACAGCTTCTCTGAGCGGGGTAAACCATTTTCCCTCATAGACAATCTGGGCCAATTTATTGCCCATATCTTTTTTCGTCTCCATGGTTGCCCGATCCAGCACCAGTTCCTCCAGCTGGTCATGAGCTTCCATCAGAATAGTCCCGCCGGGAGTCTCATAAACACCCCGGGATTTCATACCCACTACCCGGTTTTCCACAATATCTACAATGCCGATGCCGTGTTTACCGCCCAGCTGGTTCAATTCAGTAATGATTTCAGAAACTTTCATCTTTTTGCCGTTTAAACTCACCGGAATCCCTTTTTCAAAAGTCATAGACACATATTCCGGCTCATCGGGGGCTTTTTCCGGGGTAACGCCAAGCACCAGAAGATGTTCGTAATTAGGCTCATTGGAAGGCTCCTCCAGCTCCAGTCCTTCATGGCTGATATGCCAAAGGTTCCTGTCACGGCTGTAACTGGAATCTGCGGAAAAAGGCAGGTCAATGCCGTGTTTTCTGCAATACTCAATCTCATCCTCCCTGGACTGCATGGTCCACACGTCAGTCATACGCCAGGGGGCAATGATTTTCAATTCCGGCGCAAGTGCCTTAATTCCCAGTTCAAAACGAATCTGGTCGTTTCCCTTCCCTGTGGCGCCATGACAGATTGCCGCTGCCCCCTCTTTGCGTGCGATCTCCACCAGCTTTTTCGCAATCGCCGGACGGGCCATAGAAGTTCCCAGCAGATATTTATTTTCATATACTGCGCCAGCCTGCACACAGGGCATAATATATTCTTCACAGAATTCATCGATGATATTCTCAATATACAATTTAGACGCGCCGGAAAGTTTTGCCCGCTCTTCCAATCCGTCCAGTTCCTCTGCCTGCCCGCAGTCAATACAGCAGCAGATTACTTCATAATCAAATGTTTCTTTCAGCCATGGAATGATGGCTGTGGTATCCAAACCGCCAGAATATGCCAGTACTACTTTTTCTTTTGCCATTTTATTCCTCCTCTTGTTATAAAAAATCCATTTTTGTACTGGTAAAGTATACACCTGTTTCGAAAAATATGCAATAGAAAAAAGAAAATGCCTTCATTTATGAATATTTTTTGAATATTTATTGCATATTATTCAATAAATATGTATAATTATGCATAAAGTATGGTGGATTTTCATCTTTACGGATTGAGCAAAATATTATATGATGTTTAATGTTTCATTATTGAGCATGGAAAGAAAGGATTGGTATCAAATTTATGATAAAAGCAGGAATCATCGGTGCTACCGGCTATGCCGGAGCCGAACTGGCCAGACTTCTGGCGAACCACAGGGAAGCAGAAGTAATCTGGTATGGTTCCCACAGCTATGTGGGCCAGGAATATACACAGATTTACCAAAACATGTATGAAATCGCAGACAGCACCTGCCTGGATGACAATATGGCAGAAGTGGCCAGACAGGCGGACATTATATTCACAGCCACCCCTCAGGGACTGTGCGCATCTCTGATTCAGGAAGATATTCTATCCGGCACAAAGGTCATTGACCTGAGTGCAGATTTCCGTATCAAAGATGTGAAAAAGTATGAAGCCTGGTACAATATTCAGCACCCGGCGCCGCAGTTCATTGACGAAGCTGTATATGGGCTATGTGAAATCAATCGGGACCAGATTCGAAACGCAAGGCTCATAGCCAATCCCGGCTGCTACCCCACCTGCTCTATCCTGAGCATCTATCCCCTCCTGAAAGAAGGATTTCTTGACCCTTCCACCATCATCATAGATGCCAAATCCGGCGTATCCGGTGCAGGCCGGGGTGCAAAAACCGATAACCTGTTCTGCGAGGTCAACGAGAACATCAAGGCATACGGCGCAGCCACCCACCGCCACACACCGGAAATTGAGGATCAGCTCAGCATTGCAGCCGGGGAAGACCTGGTCATCAGCTTCACCCCTCATCTGGTTCCCATGAACCGGGGAATTCTGGTGACAGCCTATGCCTCTTTGACAAAAGAACACGAAAATGCGGACTATGCCCAGCTCCGGGAAATTTATGACCATTATTATCAAAAAGAAACCTTCGTCAGAGTTTTGGAAAAAGACGTGTACCCCCAGACCCGCTGGGTAAGAGGCTCAAACTATGTGGACGTAAACTTCCAGATTGACCCCAGAACCCACAGGATAATACTGATGGGCGCCATGGACAATCTGATAAAAGGAGCAGCAGGCCAGGCCGTGCAGAATATGAATCTGATGTTCGGATTGGACGAGAGAACAGGACTGGAATCCATCCCTCTGTTCCCCTAAAGCGTGCCCTAAAAATCATACACATATGAAAGGAGCATGAAAATTATGCAAAATCAACTGATTGACGGCGGTGTCACAGCGCCAAAGGGATTCCTGGCAGCCTCCACAGCCGCGGGAATCAAAAAAAACGGTGGGAAAGATATGGCCATGCTGTACAGCACCTGCACCTGCCGGGCCGCAGGGACATTTACCACCAATGTGGTGAAGGCAGCACCTGTATTATGGGACCAGGAACTGGTATCCAGACAGTCCGGTGTCCAGGCTCTGGTGTGCAACAGCGGAATCGCCAATGCCTGCACCGGGGCAGAGGGCATGGATGCCTGCCGGGAAACCGCCCTGGAAGCGGCACAGGCATTGAAAATCCCCACGGACTCTGTTCTGGTGGCTTCCACAGGTGTCATCGGACAGCCTCTGCCTATGGACTGTATCAAAACAGGCATCCATCAGATGGCAGACACATTATCAGACAGCAGAGAAGCCTCCCGGATGGCGGCTCAGGCGATTATGACCACCGATACTGTGAAAAAAGAAGCCGCTGTCTCCATCATTCTGGGAGGAAAAACGGTACACATTGGGGGCATGTGCAAAGGCTCCGGCATGATCCACCCTAATATGTGCACCATGCTCAGCTTCGTCACCACAGATGCCTGTATCTCTGGCGAACTGCTGCAGAAAGCCTTATCCCTCGCTGTTGAGGACACATATAATATGATTTCCGTAGATGGGGATACCTCCACCAATGACACAGTACTGCTTCTGTCCAGCGGTCTGGCAGAAAATCCAGAAATCACAGAAGAAAATCAGGATTACCAGACATTTCTGGAAGCGCTTCTCTTTGTGAATGAAACCCTGGCCAAATCCATTGCCGCCGACGGAGAAGGCTGTACCGCCTTATTCGAAGTAACAGTCAAAGGCGCAGCCCAAAAGCAGCAGGCGGCTGTACTGGCAAGGTCTGTGGTATCCTCCAGCCTGACCAAAGCGGCCTTGTACGGCCACGACGCCAACTGGGGACGAATTCTCTGTGCCATGGGATACTCCGGCGCAGACTTTGACCCGGACCAAGTAGATTTGTTCATCGAAAGCGCTACTGGAAAACTCCAGCTGACAGAAAATGGAAGAGCGCTTCCCTACAGCGAGGAAACAGCCACCCGGATTTTATCCGAGAAAACCGTGACAGCTGTGGCAGACCTGAAGCAGGGGAATGCACACGCCACCGCCTGGGGCTGCGACCTGACTCACAAATACGTGGATATCAATGCGGACTACCGCTCATAGACTAGGAGGAACGATTCAGATGGTCAACCAAAAATATCTGGACAAGGCTGAAGTGCTCATCGAGGCACTGCCATATATTCAGCGTTTCAACAGAAAAATTGTAGTTGTAAAATACGGCGGAAGCGCCATGGTAGATGAAGAATTAAAGAAAAATGTCATCGAAGACGTGGTTCTTTTAAAACTGGTGGGTTTCAAACCCATTATCGTCCATGGCGGCGGAAAAGAAATCAACCGCTGGGTAGAAAAGGTGGGAATGGAACCCAGATTTGTCAACGGTCTGCGGGTAACTGACACAGATACTATGGAACTGGCAGAAATGGTTCTTGGAAAAGTGAACAAAGAGCTGGTATCCCTGGTACAGTCACTGGGTGTCAAAGCCGTGGGAATCAGCGGCAAAGACGGGGGCCTGCTCCATGTGGACAAAAAGCTGTCTGACGGCCAGGACATCGGCTTCGTGGGAGAGATCAACAAAGTGACCCCCAAACTCCTGGAAGATCTGCTGGAAAAAGACTTTCTGCCCATTGTGTGCCCCATCGGCATGGACCAGGACTGCCATACCTATAATATCAATGCCGATGATGCCGCCTGTGCCATCGCATCGGCGATGAATGCGGAGAAGCTGGCATTTCTCACAGATATGGAAGGGGTATACCGGGACCCCAAGGACCCCAAAACCCTGATTTCCGAACTGCGGGTGCAGGAGGCAAGACAGCTGATCACTCAGGGCAACGTGGGCGGAGGGATGATTCCCAAGCTGAACAACTGCATCCACGCCATTCAGGAGGGTGTCAACCGGGTACATATTCTGGACGGGCGGATCCCACACAGCCTCCTTCTGGAAATATTCACCAACAAAGGTATCGGCACAGCCATTTTACGGGAAGACGAGGAGAGATATTACCATGAAAACGAATCCGTGCATTGAACAATCAGAACAAAATATCCTGCACACATACAACCGGTTTCCTGTAGTTTTTGAAAAAGGAGACGGTGTGTATTTATATGACGTGGAGGGCAGGAAGTACCTGGATTTTGCGGCAGGAATCGCCGTAAATGCCCTGGGTTACAACCATCCTTCCTTTACCAGAGCCCTCCAGGAACAGTCCCAGAAATTGATACATATTTCCAACCTGTATTATAATGTCCCTATGATAGAGGCCGGCAGCCGGATACTGGGTATCAGCGGCATGGATAAAGTATTTTTTACGAACAGTGGAACAGAGGCCATTGAAGGCGCATTGAAAGCCGCAAAAAAGTACGCCTCCAGCCGGGACGGCCGCGCAGGCCACAGCATCATCGCTATGAACCACTCTTTTCACGGCAGGTCTGTGGGAGCCCTGTCCGTTACCGGCACACCTGCTTACCGGGAACCATTTGAGCCTCTCATGAGCGGTGTAAAATTCGCCGATTTTAACGATTTTGACAGCGTCAAAGCCCTTATGGATGATTCTGTCTGTGCCATCATCGTCGAGCCCATACAGGGTGAAGGAGGCATCTATCCTGCGTCCCCGGAATTTTTACAAAACCTTCGTAAGCTCTGTGATGAAAAAGATATCCTGCTGATCTTCGATGAAATTCAATGTGGTATGGGAAGAACCGGCTATTATTTTGCCTGGCAGGAATACGGTGTAAAGCCAGATATTATGACCTGTGCAAAGGCTCTGGGCTGCGGCTTCCCGGTGGGTGCGTTCCTTCTGAACGCCAAAGCCGCGTCCAGTTCTTTAGTACCAGGAGACCACGGCTCCACCTATGGCGGAAACCCCCTGGCCTGTGCTGCAGTCAGCCAGGTAATTGATATCTTTGAACAGGAAAATCTCACCGGACACGTACGTGAATTGACACCATACCTGGAAGAACAGCTGGACAAGCTGGCAGAAAGTTTTCCTTTTATAAAAGCCCGCAGAGGAAAAGGGTTCATGCAGGGGCTGGTATTGGAGGATATCCCCGTTGGACAGATAATCAGCCGCGCCCTGGAAAACCAGCTGCTGGTGATCTCTGCAGGAGGAAATGTTCTGCGTCTGGTTCCACCTCTGGTTATCGAAAAAGAACAGATTGACGAAATGGCAGAAAAGCTGAGAGACAGTTTAGCGGGTAACTAAAAGAAAAAGAACCGCTGTGAAGAGATGTACCCTCTCCACAGCGGCTCTTTTTTCTTTTACCTTTTTGCGCTTTTCTTTTTGGGAGTTATCTTAAAGTTCTTCTTCAATGTTCCTGAATATCTGCCTTTCCCAACAAAAATAATCGTAGCAGTGCCTTTCTTTCTATTATTTCTATAAGATACTTTATAATCTCTTCCATTTTTCAGCTTGACTTTGCCCATTTTCAAAACGGCCTTCTGAGTCTGCTTCCTGCCATTATATTTTTTATTTTTTATCCCTGAAACTTTGGCTGCAGCCAGATTGTATATGGGGATACTGTTCGAAACTTTATAGGACTTCACAGTCATGGGATATGTACTCTGAAAAGAACTGGTCTGGTATTTTGCCTCCCGTACATGATCCGGAAACTCCGGGCTGTTCTTCAGAAAATACGTATAAGTCTTCTTTCCCGCATCCCAGGTACTGTCTACATTATAATAACGGTTCCCCAGTTTCACAATATTCCAGGCATGGGGCTCAGAGCGGGATTCCCCCGTAACCACCCTGGCGCGGAGTCCGGATTCCACGGCCATCCGGTAAAACAGGCTGGCATACCCCTGACATACTGCTTTTTTCTTAAAAAGCGCATTATAGGCCGTAAATTTTCCAACGGAGCTGTCATTTAACCCTTCCTGATCATATGACACATTTCTGCAGATATAGTTATAAATGGTTCTGATCTTCCCGTAAGTGGTCATTCTTTCCACGCCCAGGGAAGACAGAATACTTTTCACCCTAGCAGTAACTTTCTGCTCCTGTGCTCTGGTAGATAAATAAGTTACCGAATAGGTAAGGGTATACCTTCCTGCCGCGAAATAAGAAACTTGAACCCTGTAACTTCCCACATGATAAACAATATAGTCACCTTCCCATCCAGAAGTCTTTCTACTCACGGCCACCGCATTCTCAAACACTGTAGAGGCAAGACTGCTGAGATTAGATATATTCGTCTGCACCCGCACAGTGATCACTCCGGCCCGCTCCACCAGCTGGCTGCACATATAATCAGAAGCCTCTTTTAAAGATACATAATCTGAATTCCCGCTTCCCGCACGTCCCTCCTGCTGCCCTGGCTCCTCTGCTGGGCTTTCGATTCCCACCACTCCTTCATAGACTGGATTCACCCAGGTCTCTGAGATGTCTGAAACAATATTCTCCTGTGCGCCCGCAGCCAGCACCTCCCAGGAAAATCCATTCACCATCAGTATCGCAGCCAACAACCAGAATCCCATTTTCTTTGCCATAACTGTTCACCTCAAATTGAATTTGCCAAACAATTGTTCTTGTTTTCATTTTATCATCATTTTCAGATTTAGTCACGCCTTTTTTATACACCTTAACAGTTTATTCATATTTCATGCTACACTGGTGTGGAATACATATAACAAGCCGCTTTTGTCATTTCAGTGAAATTCATATTTATTTCATTTTTTAAACACATTTTTCTCACATCTGACTGGTATAGTAATATTCAACAAAGGGCAATACCTTTTTATATATAATTTTTTTCTTTTTCATATTAGCCGGAAGCAGACGGCTTCCGGCCCCTCCTTTCTTATTAATATAGATTAACGAAAGAGACGCCCCTGTCTTACTATCAGGACAGGGGCGTCTCTTTTCATACAGGTTAGGTCTGTATCACTTATTTTTCTACAGCTCCTTACTGTAACAAATCCTTGCTATTTTCATTTGTATAAATTATAATTTTTTCATATACGCCACGTACTCCATCCAGACAAGAACCATAGTCAGCCCCTGTCTGAGTGGAACGCTGGGAACGATTACATATTCAAAAAGGAGGACAAAGGTGGGACTTTTCGGTTTATTTGGTAAGAAAAGGAAAAGAAGCGAAGCGCCGGAACACAGAGACACCGATGAAAATCTGAGTACAGACAATTTAGCAGAATACTCTGGTATGCGGGTGGAAATATCGACTCTCGAAGGACAAGTATTATTTATTGCAAAACTCATGAACATACAGGAGAATACGGCAGAGCTGTATCAGTATTCAGAGACAACATTTTCCGAAGACCCGCAAAGCATTGTACAAATCAGAATCCGCGGTTATGATGACAAAAATGAAAAGGCCGTCTATCTGGAAGGCACCACTATGCCAATGCCGGAACATATCTGGAAAGTTGAGAATCTGACACTCATACGGCTGGGAAATGACCGGGCATTCTTTCGTGTGGATACCAACATTGATGGTACCATCACATCTGTAGGCAGAACCGCCGCAGGCGAAGAACCATGCAGGATTCTAAACATCAGCGTAGGCGGCGCATGTATTATTTCAAATGCCCGATACCATAAAGGGGACAGGCTTTTACTAAATGTAAAGCTGTTCGAAGAAAGAGACGCCTCTCTGCTGTTTTGTAAGGTACTGCGGGTAACGGAAAAAGACTATCTTGGATTCGAATACGGGTGCCGTTTCTTAGAAATGAATGAGACCGAACAAAACAGGATTACTCAGATTATTTTCGACCTTCAACACAAGAAAATTCCTTGTAAGACGGAAGCATCAGAAGACGCTGATTCAAAAACTCCTAATGAATCAGAAGAAGCGGAAGAATAAAACATCCGGGGAAGCAAAATCTTCCCCGGATGTTTTATTCTTCCGCATAATTCCTTGTTATGAGATATCGGGGAATCGAACCCCGGACAACTTGATTAAAAGTCAAGTGCTCTGCCATCTGAGCTAATATCCCCTGTCTTTCCTGTCCGAAACCTACGAGGGCTGAGCAGACAGGACATCTATCACAAAAACTGCCGCTTTACAAAGTTTCAGCCATGCACACCCTAATCTCTGCGCACAGCTGACCATTCATAACCTCTAACAGGGCTAGCTGGATTCGAACCAGCGCATGCAGCAGTCAAAGTGCTGTGCCTTACCGCTTGGCGATAGCCCTTCGCCAAAAAGGTGGATAGAGGGATTCGAACCCTCGGCCTCCAGAGCCACAATCTGGCGCGCTAACCAACTGCGCCATACCCACCATAACATGCCTGGAGGGATTCGAACCCCCGACCCACGGCTTAGAAGGCCGTTGCTCTATCCAGCTGAGCTACAGACACATATCGGATAATATCATATCATCACTGTCACAATGTACAGCTTCTATGAAACAGCGGGTGATGGGAATCGAACCCACGTGTCCAGCTTGGAAGGCTGGTGTTCTACCATTGAACTACACCCGCATAACACACAATTTCACTCGGGGTGACAGGATTCGAACCTGCGGCCTCCTGGTCCCAAACCAGGCGCTCTAGCCAAACTGAGCCACACCCCGAAGCACTGGCTCTGAACAAATTATTTGTTCGAGCTCAACGCAAAACCTATTATATTATAGCTAAATCGAAATGTCAACATTTTTTTTACTTTATAAGCAATTTTTTACTTCATAAATAGTTAATTGTAAAATGGACACCCCCCCGATGGTCAATTTCCATCACCACGTAGCTGGGCCTTCTCCCCTCCTGTCTGGGAAATGACAGACTGCCCGGATTTACCGCTGTCACATCTCCTTTATAGACAATTACAGGCTTATGTGTATGCCCGAACAGCACAATATCCTTTTTCCTGGCACAAGCCTCCTCAATTATGCCGCTTGGGTCCAGGGCAACCCCGTAATTATGTCCATGGGCAATCAGCAGCCGATGGCCGCCCAGATCCACCTCCAGCTCCCGCTTCAACTCCGTAAAGAAATCATTGTTTCCCGCCACCATATAGGTGGGGCACCCTGCCCGGGAAGATATATATTCCTCTCTTCCCTCCACATCTCCGCAGTGGACCAGCGCATCTATTGGCTGCACCTTCCTTAATACTTTATCTAAATTACCATCTCTTCCATGGGTATCGCTTACTACCAATATTTTCATAACAATTCCTTTTTCACCGCCTCCAGCGCTTTTCCCCTGTGGCTCAGCCGGTTCTTTTCCTCCATTGACAGTTCCCCGTTAGACAGGCCTGCAGGCTCCACATAAAAAATGGGGTCGTATCCAAAGCCCTGTTCTCCCCTGGCCTCCCATCCTATATATCCCTCCATGGTCTCCCGGACCGTCACACAGCGGCCATCCGGGAAAACAGCCGCAATGACACACACAAACCGCGCGGTACGCTGTTCCATGGGAACTCCTTCCAGACGTTTTAAAATCTGGTTATTTTTCTCCTGATACGGCGTATTCTCCCCCATATAGCGTGCTGAATGCACACCTGGTTCTCCATCCAGATAATCAATCTCCAGCCCCGAATCATCTGCCAATACCAGCGTATGGCTCACCCCATGGACTGCTTTGGCTTTGATTATGGCATTCTCCTCAAAATCCGCCCCGTTCTCATCAATATCTATCTGAATTCCCGCCTCAGCCATGGACAGAACCTGATAATCCGTATCTGCCAGAACTGCCCGTATTTCTTTAATTTTCCCCTCATTTGAGGTGGCAAAAATCAACTGTTCCACCGTTTTCCCCCTTAATCATCTTCTTCCACTACTCTTTTCTTCTGAAACAGTGCCCTGCACCCGCCAATGACCATGAACACAGTCAGAATAACAATGGGTATAATTAATACATTTTGAACACCCTGCACCATCAATGCACCCATATCCCTGTGGGCAGCCAGCACTTTCAGATTACTGTAAAATGTCAGACACAGAGAACCCAGCGCGGCAGCCAGCATAAACAGCATAGGCACATACAGCATCTTATGGCTTTTTCCAATCCGCTTCAGCCAGCAGGCCGCTGCCAGAAATGCCGGTACTGCCAGCAGCTGATTGCAGGCCCCAAACAGCGCCCATATTTTCTCATACCCTGCCAGTGTCAAAATTCCCGCAGCCCCGATAGTAACAATCGTTGACACATAGACATTGCCGAAAAATTTATGGCTGCCCTTCTCTGTCTTAAAAAGTTCCTGAAATAAAAGACGCCCCAGCCGCGCGGCCGTATCCAGGGAAGTGAGTGCGAAGGCGGAAATTGCCAGCAGTATCATCGTATTCATCATCCGCTCCCCATATTCCCCCAAACCCATGGCCGCAAAAAATTTTCCAACAGCCGCGGCAAATACCTGTGGCGGAGTCCCTATATCTGTATACACGCCATCTTTCGTCAGACATCCCACAGCAATCAGTGCAATCACCGCCAGGATACACTCAATCAGCATGGCACCGCAGCCGATTAATTTGGCATCTTTCTCTGAATTTAACTGTTTTGATGTGGTTCCGGAACCCACCAGACTGTGAAAACCTGAAATTGCCCCACAGGCCACGGTAATAAACATAAACGGGAATAACGTATTTCCGCCCGCCTCCCAGCCTGTAAACGGCTCCAGCTTAATCTGGGGATTCGTCAGACAGATGCCTGCCGCCGCCGCAATCATCATAAAATACAGAAGAAAGCTATTCAAGTAATCCCTTGGCTGGAGCAGAATCCAAACAGGAACCACAGAGGCCAGAAAGATATAGACAAAAATAACCGCCATCCATACAGTTTTCGTAAAATAGACAGGAAACATAATCCCTGCCATAATACAAATCCCCAGCAAAACCACACCCATAAAGGTGCTGAATACCAGATTCACATTTGTGCGGTTAATAAAGCCAAAACACACGGCCACCGGAATGAACAGCATAGATGCCGCTGCCACAGAACCATTTGCCGGATTTTTCACCATTTTTCCCGTGGCTGCGTCTATGGGAAACCCGTCAAAAGTCCCTGCCACAATATCGGCAAGCGCCGCAGCTGCCAAAACCAAAACCAGCCAGGCAAAAATTGTAAAACAAATCTTTGCCTTTCTGCCAATATTTTGTTCTATCACCTCCCCGATGGACTTTCCCCTGTGGCGGACAGACGCAAACAGCGCGGAAAAATCCTGCACAGCGCCAAAGAAAATACCCCCGATGATAATCCAGAGCAGAACCGGAAGCCAGCCGAATACTGCCGCCTGAATGGGTCCGATAATAAGCCCTGTCCCTGCAATGGATGAGAAGTGATGCCCCAGCAGAACCGGAGCCTTTGCCGGCACATAATCCACACCGTCAGCCTCTGTATGGGCCGGCGTCTTCTTATCCGGGTCCACTCCCCACTTTCTTGCCAGCCAGGAGCCATATGTCACATATGCAATGAAAAAAATCAGTACCGACACTCCCAAAATTACAATACCGCTCATCGAATCCCCTCCTCACGGAGCAGCCACTTATGCAATATCCTGCAGTCTTTTGTTTCTTCTTTTAACTTTCCCAAGATTCAACGTTCCCCCTGTTTCGGCGGCTTCGGACCAAAATATTGGTAAAAATAAGCTTTGATCATACCATTATACACTTTCCGGTTCTTGTCCGCATCCTTTCCAATGGCTTTTTCAGCCTGTTCATAGGATGTGAGCAGATACATAGACCAGCTGTCCAGTCTGGCATATGCCTGTCCGATTTCCTGATACAGTCCGTAAAGATGGGACTGCTCTGAAAGCCGTTCCCCATAAGGAGGATTACTGATGATAAATCCATATTTTTTCCCATGGCTCATCTGGCTCACCGGACGCTGCTGGAAGTGAATCATGGAATCCACTCCCGCCAATTTTGCATTTTCACGGGCAAAGTTAATGGCCTCTGGGTCCAGGTCATATCCCTGTATGTCAGCAGACGCACTCTTATCCAGCAGGTCATCTGCCTCCTCCCGCGCATCCTGCCAGCACTCACGGGGAATCAGATTCTTCCAGTCCTGTGCCTGGAAACAGCGCTGCCTGCCAGGTGCCTGATTTCTGGCAATCATGGCAGCCTCAATGGGAATCGTACCTCCGCCGCAGAAAGGGTCCACCAAAATCCGGCCGTTTTTCCAGGGAGTCAAAAGAACCAGGGCAGCCGCAAGGGTCTCACTGAGGGGCGCCTTTACCGTACGTTTCCGATACCCCCTTTTATGCAGGGATACGCCGGTGGTATCCAGTCCCATGGTCACCCTGTCTTTCAAAATGGACACCCGGATGGGATACGCCGCCCCGTTTTCTTCAAACCAGCTGATGCCATATACCTGTTTTAACCGGTCCACTATGGCCTTTTTCACAATCGACTGAATATCTGAAGAACTGAACAGCTTACTTCTGATAGAACTGGCTTTTGCCACCCAGAATTTCCCGTCTTTTGGGATAAAGTTCTCCCATTCCAGCTTCTTCGTCTCCTCATAAAGTTCCTCAAAGCTCAGCGCCCGAAAACTCCCCACATTCAGCAGAATCCTCTCTGTAGTGCGCAGAAAAATATTTCCATCTGCCACAGCCCGCGCATCTCCCCAAAAAGAAACCCTGCCATCCTCCACATGGCTGATTTCATAACCCAGATCATTAATCTCTCTTTTCAGTACTGCTTCCAAACCAAAATGGCAGGGCGCTGTCAATTCCCATCTCTCCATCCTATCTCCCCTCTACAACATTTTTAATTGATGTTTTACTGATTTTGGGCAGGCTCTACATTATGCCGCAAAATCCAGCCGGCGTAATGTAAAGCCTGTTCCGGTTCCATTATTTATACTCAAGAGCATACGTATTTGCCAAATGATTTGCTATTTTACTTGAAACAGTTGAATGCCTGCTGGCAAATCATTTGGCTCACGGGTATAAGAAATAGAAAAGTCAGAGCATTTCCAGAAGATCTCCGAATCTGAACTTTTGAAAAGTCCAGAGAGAAGTGCAGATACAGAGAACTTTCCTGAAATACTCAATACATTTTAATGGAGGCAGTGTATTGGGATTCCAATAATTTCCCAGCCTGTCTCTGAATAAGCTCGTTTAAGAAGGCAATCCTTGATTTCGAAAGATTGTATTTTTCATGTGGAACAAAATTAAAATCTGTCAGATATCTTAATTTCTCAGCGGTCTCCTTTATCACCATACTGCGCCCCACAGAAAGAAAATTTCCACCCAGTTTATGTCCACGGCTGTCCACGTGCACATACTGTTCAAATCCTTTCTGCAAATCCTGATCCATAGCCCGGGCAAGCAGCGACATATTATGGTCAAATACAGGAGCGAATCTCAAAATTTCCTGTGTGTCATTATCCACAATAAATCCAAAGTTCCCCAGATGTCTGTCCGGATTCCATATCACACTGTCCAAAAGGATCATATTTTTAAAATCATCAGCACAATGGTGCTTTTCACATAATTCTATAACATCCCGGTATCTGACACTTGATTTTCCCGATACATATCTGTAAAAAGGCACAAACCCCTCTTTCTCTGATGTAAACATTCTGCACCTTGACACAAGAGCACCCTTATATTTAAAAAGATCATACATCACGCTTTCCCGGCATAAAATATCCGCTGCCTGTGACGCATAATACTCTGAATACGGCTCCAGTCCAGAATTGGCAAATCCGTCGCTGCCTTTTTTGTAGAGATAAATTCCATCCTGTTCTTTCATCCAGCATTTTGCAAAACTTCCCTCAGATGTAAATTCAGGCGAAGTGGAGGATAACTTCAGACCATGCAGCCCAGTCTCAAAGGCAGTCCGCGACACAATATCGCTGAAATCATTGGTGTACAAATTAATCTCGCTCCAATGCAGACTGGCCTTTTCAGGACGCACCCAAAAAGAATCATTTAACGACAGCCCATGGGTGATATGGATGAATCCTTCCAGATGGTCAATCTGCCATTCTTTCAGCCATTTTTGCAAATGTTCCTTATGTTTTGCAAAATTTCGGCGTTCCAGCCAGCTCTGAATATCTGAAAAACCAACAGGCAGCAATGAGGAAGGTACAAAGCATTCATCCTCATAAGCTGTTTTTTCGCCATATTCTTCTTTGATATAGAACGACAGTAATATCTGCTCTTTGTTCATTAAGTAATAAATATTCATTTCTTACTCCTATATAGACATAAATCAACATATAATTTGAATTTTTTTCATAATCGAATATCAATGTCACTTTTGTATTTATTCTAGCGTATTTCACAGGATAAAACAATCAACATTTTAGATTGTTTATGTTTTTTGCCAATTCTGCTAAAATTTCCAAGTCCTCTCCTCCCATCGCTCCTGCTGCAGATCCCGCCAAGTATAAATGATAAACACCAAAGGAGAATTCTATCATGAATGCGTTAGAAAAAGCGATCCATCAATACCTTAATTTTTGCAAAGGCCAAAAAGCCCTGGATGAAAAAACAATAAAAGCCTATCGAATTGACTTAAAACAATTCACAGAACACATCCCTGTAAACACAGCCAGTCAGATTACTTCTGATATGCTGGAGATATTTATCTCCACATTGCATCAAACATATAAACCCAAAACTGTGAAACGAAAAATAGCTTCTATGAAATCTTTCTTCCGCTACTTAGAGCGCAAAGGATATATAGACGTAAATCCTGTAAACAGAATCCAGATAAAATTCCGCGAACCATCCACACTGCCTAAAATAATCCCCTTACATTTGATAGAAACCCTGCTGTCTACGCTATATAAAAAATGGGAATGTTCCCAAAACAAAAATCAGAGAAAATGTATCCTCAGGGACATTGCTGTGATTGAACTGCTCTTTTCCACAGGAATGCGCATCTCTGAATTATGTTCCCTGAAACCGGCTGATATTGATATGCATGGAAGAAGTATACTTATTTCCGGGAAAGGATCAAAGGAACGCATGATTCAAATTGGAAACAGCAGTGTTGCGGAGATTCTGCTGGAATATGCCTGGGAATATGGCCGGGAAATAGGAGAATGCGGTTATTTCTTTGTGAATCGGCTAAATAAGAGACTCTCAGAACAGTCTGTACGTGAAATGATAAATAAGTATACGGATATGGCTGGTATTGAACTACATATCACCCCCCATATGTTCCGGCATTCATTTGCCACATACCTGTTGGAAGCAGATGTGGATATCCGGTATATACAGGAGATGCTGGGACATAGCTCAATTAAGGTTACTGAGATATATACTCATGTTGCAATGGATAAGCAGAAAGTGATATTGTCTACGAAGCATCCTCGGAATGGGTTTGGGTTTTGAGGATGGAGCCTGCATTTTTTAATGCAGGCTTTGGTGGGGGGAGAAGATAATTTATTATTATCCTTGGATAATTAGTAGTTATCCGTCAAATTTTAATGAAACTTTAGATTTTATATTGGATCAAACTGTCAAATTTATATTCCAAAAAGCATATATATATCAGGGGGGTGATATTTTGGATGAACATATACTAATAACTGGAGGCGCTGGTTTTATAGGGCGCGCATTATCTGTCAGGCTTCTCGAAAAGGGATATGCTGTGACAGTTATCGATAACCTCGACCCACAGGTTCATGGAAAAAATCCTGATATAAATTTTTTCAAAACAAACAAAATTAATTTTATCCAGGGTTCCATTCTGGATTATGAACTACTCGGACAAGCAATACAGAATCAAGATTATATCATTCATTTGGCTGCACATACAGCCACAGGACAATCCATGTACAGAATTGCAGAAGATACCAATATAAATGTATTGGGAACGGCAAAACTGATGGATTATATTGTAAATAATCCTCATAACATTCAAAAGATTGTTATAGCATCATCTAGAGCAGTATATGGCGAAGGTGTTTATCGCTGCCCTTACTGTGGAAGAATTCCAAAACCGAAGAGAATACCTGAGGATTTAGAAAAAGGACTATTTGAATTATTTTGCCCGTATTGCAGAACGAAGTTAGTTCCATTACCTACCGATGAAGAGAGTTCATTGAATCCACTTTCAATATATGGTGCGTCTAAAGTATCTATAGAATATATAACTTCTTTATCAGGAGCGGCAGCACAAATACCTTTTACGATTTTGCGTTATCAGAATGTTTATGGTCCAGGGCAGTCTTTAGGGAATCCATACACTGGAATACTCTCTGTTTTGGGGACGTGTTTACTGAATAATGCTCCTATTTATGTTTTTGAAGATGGACAGGAATCTAGAGATTTTATATATATTGATGATGCTGTAAGTGCTATTCTAGGAGTTTTAAAAAGTGAGGCAACAAATGACCAGATATATAATATTGGAACGGGAATCCGTACACCCGTTTGCGAAATGGCTACTTTGCTAATAAAAGAATTTGGTTCTCATTCAGAATATATTATAAATGGAAAGTATCGTATTGGTGATATCAGACATAATTTTGCAGATATCTCAAAAGCTTTCTATGATTTTGGCTTTGTTCCCCAAATTTCATTGGATAAAGGAATTCAGAAATTTGTTTCATGGTTTTCCATGCAAGAAATTCCGCAGAATAACTTAATAATGTCAATCAAAGAAATGGAAGATAAAAATATGCTGAGAGGAGGCAGAGATCATGCATATCCCCAAACTAACTGATTATTTTCACAGTTTTGTAATTCCCTATCATTCTAATAAAGAACTTCTGTTGAGAAGTTTAAAAATGCTTATTAACACTTTGCCTCCTAATATTTCAAAAGAAATTATCATAGTAGCAAATAATCGGGACAAAAACGAAACTATGCTGGATATTCCCTTTCAAGATTGCCGGGTAATCTCAATAGAACAGGATCTGCTTTATGCACGGGCGGTCAATATCGGCATTGATTCCTGCAAAGGAGATATTGTAACTTTATGTGATGAAGATATTTTTTATTTGGCAGGATGGTATGAACCCTTATTTGAGAAGTTCGTATCCTCAGTCAAAATCGGAAGTGTAAGCTGCAAAATGCTGAATCCTTGCGATAATACTATTTTAGATTTCGGAATTGGTTTTGCACTGTATAATAATGTTCATCCAACGCGCGGACTTCCCTGGAATCACCCATACGCTATGTTTGACAGAGAAGTTCAGGCATTTTGCAGCGCTATACTGATGACTACTCCAGATATATTCAAAAAGGTAAATGGAATGGATCCTTGTATGGCCTATGTATGTTGTGACACAGATTTTGGTATAAAAATCAATCAGCATGGAATGGAAAACTGGGTAGTATGTTCATCCATGGTTTATCATAAAGGTATAAGTTCGACGAATAATATCAAAAATACCCGGTATTCTTACCTTGCTTCTGATGCAAGAGCCATGTTTTATGCTAAAGATTATGCGCTACTGAAAAAGGACTTGCCGAAATGGTTAAAAACAACAGCGCAGATATTTTGTAAAACTCATGAACTGTGCCAAAGATATATCCTTGTAAATTTATCAAGCTATACAAGTGCAGAATGGTTCATAAATACTATTAAAGAAATACTCGGCGTTGAATATCTGTCAGTTTATACCTATAATCCACACGAAAGGCAACCTGTATTTATAGAGCTGTATGACAAAATATCCCTAAACTTGATTGACAGTATAGGACCGATTATATATTTTGTCGATGAAGTAAAGTGTCTCCGACAAAATGCTATCTGGAGATGTCTGCGCGATACAGGAAAAGATATTGCCATAGATATAAATGGCAGCATATTAAGTTTCGATGAAATAGATCTGCTTTACTCAAATATATCTCCGCCCCCTGTCAGATAAGACAGGGAGTAAGGAAGATTATATGCTTGGATAATTCTCCTTATCATTATCAGAATGGATAATAGATTTTGCCTGATATTTTTTTTGATATGTAGCGTATTCTTCATCTGTCATATTTAGGATTTTGTCCAACATCACTTTATCCTTTTTTCTAAAGAAACATATTGCATCTTTTGCATAATATTTTATTTTAGCAAATAAATCATCTGCCAAAATTTCCAGTACAAAATCTTTTTCACCCATATTAGAATCTTTAATGTATAAATATGCCGCTTTATACTCCTCCAGACTTTTTTCATACTCCTGCTTATGATAGTATATTTTCCCCATCAAAAACTGATTATAAGCTATGTTATCAGAACCGAAAGAGTGTGTTTCATTGATGGATATGTGCAATTCCTTAGCAGCAGCAGTGTATTCCATTTTCTCCAACATATAATACATTGCCATTGCGGTATGGAAAAACTTGCTGAAGAAAAAGCGGTATTCTGTAAACTCGCCCGTATCAATATAATCTAACCCATTTTGTACCAGTTTGGGTATCTCTGATCGCTCTCCTTTAACAAAGCATATTCTGATTTTTCGTTGGATATTATGAAGCGTCATCAATTCAATCTGGTTGTCATCTACAATTTTACATGATTTCTCACAATCACATAGAAAACTGGCTTTCTCACAGCGTCTGTAATAGTAAAAACTGGCTTTGTCATATAATGCTTCTGCAAAATATTGTTTATTTGATAAGGACTCAGAATAGTTAATTGCGTTTTCTATACAAGCATCTCTAAAAGTCACAGATTTATAATCCGAAAAATGGTTATATGCGATTGACAGTCTATTGTATATAAATGCCACTATTTCTGAGAGTTTTTCATTCGGGTATGTTTTGTATAATCGCTCATATTCTGATAAATATTTAGAATAAATCCTAATGACTTTCCTGTATTCTGCATTATGATGAAAACCTTCGCAAATTGCAAATAGTATTTCTGAAAAATTGCTGATATTTACATTTATCTCCACACTCCGCTTCTCCAGAAAAGTATAAAATTTTCTAAAAAAAGGAAGTGCATAATTGCCGCCAAACCTTTCTCTGACTTTGGTACATATTCCAAGTGCAGCATCTATACATACAGTCTGGTCTTTATATTGATTCCAGCATCGAATCAGCACCCTTGCGCTTA
>Ga0137308_100658_pt1 | contig 50075 bp, 44 predicted proteins | sample Inofrocosms_June_FD_97181 | JGI IMG/M metagenome (GOLD analysis project Ga0137308, IMG submission 97181) | Mouse cecal microbial communities from Vienna, Austria - N-Acetylneuraminic and N-Acetylglucosamine D2O microcosms_June | ecosystem: Host-associated > Mammals > Digestive system > Large...
CTTTTGATGACAGGATTGGATTTGCTGTTGTCTAATTTATTTATCGGACCGGTTCAGATGGGTATTTTATCAATTGCAAAGACAATACCTAACTGTATTATTCAATTAGCAGGCACGGTAAACACAAATTTCTCTCCTAACTTAACTATTGCATATGCAAAAGATGATAAGAAAAAAATTATAGAGTCTTTACGTTATGCGATGATATCTTCAAGTGTATTGATATCAATACCAATAGTGGTTTTATGTGTTTATGGAGAAGTATTTTATTCCCTGTGGGTTCCTTCATTAGATGCAAGACAGCTAACAGTCTTATCTTTTTTATCATGCCTTGCATACATTCCTTTTGCAGGACCCCAGGTTTTATATAATGTATTTACCACTGCTAATAAATTGAAAATAAATTCTATTTCAGTAATATGTGGAGGAATAATAAATTTTATTTTAGTTTTTTTCCTTTTAAGGCATACGGATTTGGAACTGGTGGCCGTGGCAGGTGTGAGTTCGATTATTAGTATAATTCGTAATTTGATAATTACTGTTCCGTATACAGCTAGATTATTGGGGTTGAAATGGTATACATTTTATAGGGATGTATTAATGTCTTGTATCTGTTGTATTATAAGCGCGTGCATTTGTCTAATAATCCAAAGATTGATTTCTCCAGATAATTGGATTTTACTAATTATATCAGTTGTTATATCGTGTGTTATAGGTGTAATTTTATTATTTGTTGTCTTTTTAACGAAGAGAAAATATAGATTAAATTTAGGAGAATAATATATGGATAAAATAAAAAGAGCGATTTTCTTTTCTATTCCAACATCTATTTGCAATTTTAGATGTAACTATTGCTATTTGAATCAAAGAGAAGAAGCTTATCAGGGAAAACAGGCAGTTTTTTTGTATACTCCGGAATATGTTGCTCAAGCGTTATCACAAGAACGATTGGGCGGTGTATGTTATTTCAACTTTTGTGCCGAAGGAGAAACTCTTTTAACAAAAGATATTGAAAACTATATTTACGCAATAGTAAAACAAGGACATTATGTAGAAATAATAACTAATATGACGATAACACCGATAATCAATAAGATATTATCTTGGAATAAAAGTTATTTACAAAAAATCAGTTTTAAATGTTCTTTTCATTATTTACAATTAAAAGAACATGATTTATTATATTCGTTTGCAAAAAATGTTAATAAAGCATGGGAAAAGGGGTGTTCTGCTAGTATTGAAATAACGCCAGATGATAAATTAATACCTTATATAGATGAGGTTAAGAAGTTTTCAATGGAATATTTTGGTGCTTTACCACATTTGTCTATTGCAAGGAACGATAATAAAAAACATGATTATCTTACTAAACTTTCAATAAAAGAATATGATAGAGTATGGTCTCAATTCAATAGTGAATTCTGGAAATTTAAGAAAACAATATTTAATAAAAAGAGAAAAGAATTTTGTTATGCAGGAGCATGGTCATTATATGTTGATTTGGCAACAGGAAATACGAGCCAGTGTTATTGCAGTAGGTATTTTCAGAATATATTTGAAAATATTAATAAGCCAATAGAATTTGTTGCTATAGGTAAATGTAAGGAAAGTCATTGTTATAATGGACATGCATTTTTGACGTTAGGGTGTATACCGAATTTTACTAAGATTGGTTATGGAGATATCAGAGATAGAACAAAGATAGACGGTTCTCATTGGGTTCAACCCCAAATGAAAAATTTTTTAAATTCAAAGCTTGAAGAAAATAATAAATTAATCAGTAATAAAGAAATTCTGCTGAATGAACGAAAGATGATTATTAATTGTTTTGTGAGAAGATATAAAAATTTATTTGAAAAATTTTAAGGAAATGAATTATCAAAGGTATTGTAGGATGAAATTGTAATGAAAATAGGAAGAATTATTGAAATTTTTTTTGTTATACTTATATTGGGGGGGGGTATTTTTGTATAAATTATTATCATTATATTAGTAAAAATAAGGATGAAATTAATAAAATACATTTTTCTATAGATGACACAATAGATGTTTTTCGAGATTTGACTGAAAATGAAAAGAATTATGACAGCATTTTTGATAATAGATTATTGAACTTTTTGAAAGTGAATCATGATAGATATGGAATGAAAGTAAGTATGTATTGTTATTATGAAGAAGGAGACTTTAATCTTACGATGGTTCCGGATAAATACAGATGGGAATTCCTCGAAAACTCAGATTGGTTAAAATTCGGATTTCATTATAGAAACGGTGAAGAACCTGTAACAATTTCAGGGGAGAAAATCACAGAAGATTATAAAATTCTTATATCAGAATTAATCAGAATAACAGGATGTACTTGTGAAACAATAAGGTTATCATATTTTAGAGGAAGTTATGAGGCGGTGAGTGCTTTAAAGGAGCAGGGAATTTATTGTTTACTGACAGCTGATGATGATAGAAAGAGTTATTATTTTAATGATAAAATAAATCAATACATTGCTGAAAATGATATATATTTTGATGAAAGTAACGGAATGAATTTTGTTTCGACAGATATACGTTTGGATAATATTGAAATAGAAGCGGTTTGTCCAGAGCTTGTTAAGATCAGCAAGGATTTTAGACAGAATAAAATAATTGCTGTGTTTACACATGAATGGTGTATAGAAGAGAGCATGTTTGAAAAAATAGAGAATATGTGTAAATTTGCAGAATTCTATAATTATAGTTTTACTTTTATAGATAAAAATTCTAAGATTGAAGAGGCGCAAAATGAATATTTTAGAGGTATTAGAGTCATATAAAGGTTCAAATCAGGTTGCAATGATTAGCGGTGATAAAGAGATAACATATTTCCAATTGTGGAGTCAATCAGATAAGCTTGCTGCGTATATAAAGAACAACAATAAAGAAGATAAAACTCCAATTATCGTATATGGACACAAGGATCCCCTCATGCTGGTAGCTTTTTTGGCTTGTGCCAAGTCCGGACGAGCTTATGTTCCGATTGATATCAATGTTCCAAGGAGTCGAATAGAGAGGATTGTCGATTCTGTAGATCCTACATTGATCCTTACAACAGAAGAGTTCTTACCATATAAAGGATATCAGCATATCAATATTACAGAAGATATCAGTGCATTTGAACAAGAGGCGGAGATTACTTCAAAGGACTGGATAAAAGAGGATGAGGTTTATTACATTATATTCACCTCTGGCAGTACAGGGGATCCCAAGGGTGTACAGATTACATACAGTGCTTTGAACTATTTTACAGAGTGGGCATTAACCTTAGGCAAAATGGAGAAGAGACGAAAATGTTTTATCAACCAGGCTCCGTTTTCCTTTGACCTGTCGGTAATGGATCTTTATATGAGTCTTGCCAGTGAATCGTGCCTGTTTGCTTTGGAAAAAGACGTTCAAGGGGATTATAAAAAATTATTTGAACAATTGAAGAGATCTGATGCAGATATCTGGGTATCGACTCCGTCTTTTGCAGATCTGTGCTTAGCAGATCCTTCCTTTTCACAGGAGCTGCTGCCGAATATGGGATTGTTCTTATTTTGCGGGGAAACTTTAACCAATAAAACAGTGGGGAGTTTGCTAGAACGTTTCCCCAAGGCTCAGATTTATAACACATATGGTCCAACAGAAAGCACGGTTGCAGTGACAGAGATATGTGTAGGCTATCAGATAAACGAGACATATAATCCTCTGCCTGTGGGGAAAGCAAAGCCAGGTACGATTATTAAAATTATGGATGGTGAGGAAGAGTTACCGGAAGGGGAAAAGGGCGAGATTATCATTATAGGAAATACCGTCAGCAAAGGATATTATAAAAATGAAGATGAGAATCAGCGAGCCTTTTTTCAATATAATTATGACGGGAATTCCTGTGTTGCTTATCGGACAGGCGATAAGGGATATTTTAAAGACGGATGGTTATTCTATTGCGGACGTATCGACCTGCAGATCAAGCTTCATGGATATAGAATGGAGATTGAGGATGTGGAGAAGAATCTAATGAAAGTACAGGGTGTAGAGAAGGCGGTTGTCGTCCCCATTTTTGAAGTGGGGGGGGGCAAAATCAGGTATTTAAAAGCCTATTGTATTTATGACCAAATAGTTGAAAATACTGCGCGGTTACAAAAGAAAATTAAAGAAGAGATGTCAGCGTTTGTGCCTGATTATATGATTCCCAGGAAGATTCAATTCGTAGATGAGATCCCTATCACTGCGAATGGGAAAGCAGATAGAAAACGGATACAGGAGATGTACTGATGTCTTTTTATGATGGATTAGCATTTTTTATCGTATTGTTACTGGGGTGTATACCGGCGATTATCTTAGGGATGAAGGAGAAAAGGATTGGGAATTATACCATACTTTTTTCTATAGGGATTATTTTTATCATATATCGTGAAACACCGCTGGAATTATTTTATTTGCTTTTGTATTTGTTTTTAGAATGGCATTTGATTGCATTGTATCAATATAGCCTGCGCAGATTTGGAAGAAATAAGGAAATCTTCCATCATGCAGTTCTTTTTGCACTACTGCCTTTAGTTATGGCGAAATTAAGCGGCTTTATCGGACATCATTGGTTTTCATTTTTAGGGATATCGTATATCACGTTCAAGGTTTTACAGATTATTATTGAGAGCTATGACGGGATAATTGAAAAGAATGGTTTTTCCCAGACTGTAGCTTTTTTGATATTTTTCCCGACTCTTAGCTCCGGGCCGATCGATCGGAGCAGAAGATTTGAGCAGGATTTTGCTAGAAGATGGGAGAGACGGGAATATGCGGAGCTTTTGCAAAAGGGTATCTGGAAGATCTTGCTGGGAATTTTGTATAAGTTTGTTTTGTCGGTGATTGCTTATGACATTTTAGGAAGGATAAACGGAAGGTACGATCCGCAATATGTGATTTTGTATGCATATGTATATGGAATTTATATGTTTTTTGATTTTGCGGGATATAGCTTGATGGCAATTGGAACGAGTTACATATTTGGTATCTGTACGCCGGATAATTTTAACAAGCCGTTTATCAGCAGGGATATGAAAGAGTTCTGGGACCGATGGCATATCTCGCTGTCGCATTGGTTTCGTGATTTCCTGTTTTCGCGGTTTATGACGGACGCGATACGGAATAAGCGGTTTAAGAACAGGCTGAATGCAGCGTCTATGGGGTTCATAGTGAATATGTTGGTTATGGGTATGTGGCATGGGCTGACAAAAGATTATTTACTATATGGGTTGTATCACGGTGTTCTTCTGGCAGTCACGGAGATTTATCAGAAAAAGAAGTGGTATCGAAGAGTGAAAAGTAAAAAATGGTATCAATGTATTTCCTGGTTTGTGACGTTGAATTTGGTAATGTTTGGATTTTTGATATTTTCAGGTATATTTTTAGAAACATGGGCAGTGCTTATGAGATATTTATAATTGATGGAGGTAGAAAATGGAAGAAAAGTTGTTAGATATCCTTGAAAGGATCTGTGATGATGAGGCTGTAAGAGAAGATTTGGAGATGGATTTGTTTGAAGAAGGGCTTTTGGATTCGCTGGCGATTGCGGAATTGATCGTCGCAGTTGAGGAGGAATTTAAAGTATTATTATCCCCTACAGAATATGAGAAGGAAGAACTGTCGACAGTTCATAAGATTGAGAAGATATTGAAGGCAAAGGGTGTAGAATAGATGAAGAAGCTGTATGCAATGATAGCCGGATTCTTGTTGTTTGTGATTGTTGTGTTTGGATTCGATCAACATCTGGATAAGCAGATTATGAACAATAAGGAAGCGGTAAGGAATCATAGAACTTATGAGAGATTCTGGAGCAGTGAGACTCAGAAGTTGGTGATGGATGAGAATACGCTTCCTATTTTTGGTTCTTCTGAGTTGGTATCGCTGGAAGATTATGAAGAGAATATATCGAGTTTTTTAAATAGTCCGGATATGAATATAGTGACGATAGGAGGAGGATATTTTCAATCGCTCAGCCATACAATGGAGTTGGGAGCGATTGCGGAGAATGTAGAAAGTAAGAAAGTTGCTTTGTTTTTGTCACCGCAGTGGTTTGAAGAAATGGGAGTATCAAAAGAAGCATTTCCTGGAAGATTCGGAGAAGAGAATTTACTGGAATTTTTAGCTAATGATAGAATCAGTGACACAAATAAAACCTATGTTCTGGATCGTGTACTCACTCTGTTAGAAGATAGTTCTATACAGAGACGAAGAGTAGAAAGATATAAAAAAGCTTATGAGAATAAAATAAGCGTAGATGGAATATATATGGAGGTCATGCATAATTATTGGAAATTACGAGGAAAATATTCAGTATGCAGACAAATAGATGAAATGAGTCAAAATGTTCCTGAAGTTGATTTGAAGCATATGGATTTTAAAGAAATGTTATTAGTTGCAGAAAAACAGGGGAAAAATAATTGCACTAATAATGATTTTGGGATTTATGATGAGTATTGGGATACATATGTAGAGGAAAGATACAAAGCTGGAGAAGTGAAAGAAAAAGCAGAGTTTTATACAGACTCTATTGAATATGAGGATCTTAGATGTTTTCTGCAAGTTGCAAAAGAATTGGGGATTGATGTGATTTTGGTTAGTATACCGGTAAATGAGGCATGGTACATATTTCAAGGAATGCTCTGTGATAAATATTATGAAAATATCAAAATGATATCAAAAGAATATGATAATGTTGTATTGGTTGATATGACAAAATATGCAGATGAAAAATATTTCCATAAAGATGTTATGCATCTTGGCTGGAAGGGGTGGGTAAGAGTAAATGAAGCATTATATAAAGAATTTAAGAAAGAATGAAAAAGTGCAGATTATAGTATATGCATTAGGAACATGTATTATATGTATATTTATTTTGCTGTATTTATTAGGTGCAGATATATCACAGGCACCTACTTATATATATAGTCAGTTTTAAATAAAAGATCAATGGAGGCGGCTATACATATGTGTCACTGCCTCCATTGCACTGGAATATTTTCGGGGTTGTCAAGCAGAATGTATAAGTTCTGCAAGTGTCTCAAAAGATGACGTCTAGTAAATCTAGCAAGGATCTGCTATATTGACACTATCATAGATTGGGACACTTATCAATAAAACTGAGATTTAGGATTTGCAATCTAATTATTGAACGATTTTCGTTGACATAATATTCTTTATCCATTAAAATGTGTTTTACAGGTGAATATGTGATTTTCAGAGAGACTATCATAGCCTTTGATTGCCGATGTCAGGTCGATTCTATTTTCTAAAAAGTCCATCCCGGGTTCAGGGAGAGATCCATGATGTAAGAAGCTGTAGGAAAATGAGAAATTTGTTCAATATCATTGTATGTAGGGCTGCTTTCTGCTATAGTAGATTTAGAACATGATATATGTATTCAGATAATTTTTAGTAGATTTTCTTAAGATAGTTTCGTAAGTGCCTCAAAAGATGGCGTCTAGTAAACCCGTCACAGATTTGCTATATTAATAGCTTACAAACGGGCGTCTCATCATAATTGCTTTATCACCCGGAGTACTTTTAACAAGGACTCTGTCTGGAAGTCATCCGGGATGAACAGTTTCAGCCTCTGGCAATAGACCATAAATTTCCCACTAGTACATCATTGCGTTAATCTTGAAGTAATAGTGCTTGATATTCGTGTCAGCTGTGCGTCTACGAACCGACGGTGTAGCGGGCTACATCTAGGTTCGAAGGCGTGCAGATGGCATGGATAGCAAGTGCTTATTACTCAATAATTAATGCAATGATGTACTAGGTTTCAATTATCACAATTCCCAAGAGAGGAAGACAACGAAGAACTGATTCTATCAGACGATACATACGATCCTGAGCAACGAGGTTTATGTAGGAAATATGAGAAGAGGCGGGGAAATATTGACTCCAAAGGATATTTCCAACTCGAAGAAAGCGAAATATACAAACGCTGCGACAGGCAGCCGCCAGAGTCGGATACGCTGCATAGAAGAAAACGAGTGTAAAGAGAGATATAAGAAAAGACTTATCAGAATTATATGGATGAGCTTACAAGAGAGGTAGTGTGGGAGTTTCTAGAAAAGGTTGAGGTCAACGAGGAAATCTCTGTCCGTCTATTCTATAAGTTCAGAGGTTCCGGATTCTCAGAGCAGCCCCTGATCTTCTTCAGGGAGACGCCGCCTGTGCGGCATTTATGATAGTAGACGGTGTACAAATGAAGGAAAATCGGCTATATTATATGTATAGAAGAAAACGAAGGATGTTACAGTTGGCATCGGTTAAGCATTATAATTTATAATAATGTTATGACAGGGAGGGGATGTGTGATGGGAAAAGTATTCAATACGACAGCAGATTGTAAACCGCAGCTTCATTATATGGTAGATATTGGCGGACGGTTAGAAGAAATGAAAAGCCTGGTGGAAAAGGGAGAATATTTCACGATCAACCGTGCCCGTCAATATGGAAAGACAACTGCCTTACGTGCGTTAAAGAAGGTTTTGGATAAAGAGTATTTAGTGGTAAGCCTGGACTTTCAGAAAATGGGAGATACGAAATTCCGGAATGAGAATATATTTTCTATTGCTTTTGCAAAATTATTCCTGCGGTCAATACGTGGAAGTGGAAGCGAAGAAATATTATCTGATCTTATTAAGAACCATAGTGACAGTCTTGAACTGTTGGAATTATTTGAAAAATTAAGCGATATCTGTGCCGCATCTTTAAAACCGGTTGTATTGATGATTGACGAGGTGGACAGTGCGACAAATAATCAGGTATTTCTGGATTTTCTGGCTCAGTTAAGGGCTTACTATATAGACAGGGATGTTACGCCCACGTTCCGATCCGTGATTCTTGCAGGGGTGTATGATGTGAAAAACCTTAAACGGAAGATTGGGGGAGGGGAAGAACGTAAGGTAAACAGCCCATGGAATATTGCGGCAGATTTTAATGTTGATATGAGTTTTTCTGTGCCGGATATTTTCGGTATGATCGCAGAGTATGAAAAAGATTATCACACCGGTATGGATGTAGGATATATATCGAGTTTGGTGTATGAATATACTTCGGGATATCCTTTTTTGGTGTCACGCCTTTGCCAGATCATGGATGAGAGGATTGCTGGGAATGAAGGCCTCCCTGACAAAGCGGCTGTGTGGACGAAAGAAGGCTTCCTTGAGGCGGTAAAAATTCTCCTGTCTGAAAAAAATACGTTATTTGAGACATTGGTAAAAAAAATGGCAGAATATCCGGAATTAAAGAGAATGCTTTATGCCGTCCTTTTTACAGGAGAAAAGATTTCATTTAACCATGATAATGATGTTATAGATCTGGCATTTATGCTTGGATTTGTAAAAAATGAGGAAGGGATGGCGGTGATTGCAAATCGGTTATTTGAAACCCGCCTTTATAATTTGTTTTTATCCGAAGAGGAAATGGATAGCCAGATTTTTACGAAAGGAACTATGGACAAGAATCAGTTTATACAAAATGGCATGTTGGATATGGATTTGGTAATGAAGAAATTCCTGGTTTCTTGGGAAGAATTGTATAGTTCTGCAGATGAAAAATTTATTGAAGATAATGGACGTAAATTTTTCCTTTTGTTTTTAAAACCGATTATAAATGGTGTTGGGAATTATTATATCGAATCCAGGACCAGAGATCATAGACGTACAGATATAATCGTGGATTATCATGGGCGGCAGTATATTGTAGAAATCAAAATATGGCGGGGGGATGAGTATAACAAGCGCGGTGAAAGGCAGCTTGCGGAATATCTGGAGGCGTACCATGTGAACAGAGGATATCTGTTAAGTTTTAATTTTAATAAAAAGAAAGTAAGGGGGACAAAAGAAGTTTCGGTTGACGGGAAGAAGATTCTGGAAGTTGTAGTCTGAGTGCGCAGCAAAAAGCTGGCTCAATGGAAAGGTCAAACGAGATTCTGTTTCATTTCACCTTTTTTTCACAGTTTTACCATATTTCTCCCACATTTCCTGACTATAATAACTTCACTGCATTTATCTTAGAGACGGTCATCTCCTTCCTGATTCAATTGGCATTGATGACAATACCGAATGCCGACTGTCTCCAAGATAATGCATTAATATATAGAAGATATATAAGGAGCAGGAAATGAGCAGTCAGAACGTATTTGAACGAGTGGAGAAGAAGTATCGGTTGAATCAGAAGCAGTATGAATTGTTTCTGGATGCGGTGTCGGGGATGATTCATATGGACGAATATGGATTACATACCATCCGCAATATTTATTATGACACATCTGATTATGAGTTGATCCGTCGGTCGCTCGACAAACCCCGATATAAGGAGAAGTTCCGGCTTAGAGGTTATGGTGAGATCCGGGAAGACAGTACGGTATTTCTTGAGATCAAGAAGAAGTATCAGGGGATTGTCTATAAGCGAAGAGCATCGATGCCCATGAAGCAGGCGAGGAGCTATCTGGAAGCGGGGAAGCGATTAGAGCAGAAGAGTCAGATCATGAATGAGATTGAATATTTTTTCGAGCTCTATCACCCCAGGCCCAAGGTATATCTTGCCTACGACAGAGAGGCTTATGTGGGAAATGAGGATGAGGAATTGCGGATCACAATAGACCAGAACATCCGAAGCCGAAGCCATCGGCTGGAATTATCCTATGACGGGGAATGCCGGTTTTTGAATCTGGAAGAGTATCTTATGGAGATAAAGGCGGCGGGTGCTTATCCTGTCTGGCTTGCAGAGTTGCTGTCCAGGCTGGAGATTTTCCCCGCTTCTTTTTCCAAATATGGAGCGGTATATTGTATGGCTCATAGCACGCAGAAGACAAATAACAGGATATTCTGTCTTCCGCAAAAACCGCTGAATGTGCAGGCAAGCCCGTTTGGTTCGTTGCCTGCGGGAATATAAAGATACAGGAGTGGTAAATATGTTTACAAGTATATTGAATAATATGGAAGGCAGTCTGACGATCCAGGAGGCGTTGTCGTGCACGGCGGTTTCTCTTGTGTTGGGGTTTATGATCGCGGCTCTCTATGGATATCAGGGGGTGTGCAGTAAGAATTTTATGATGACGATCATGCTTCTGCCGGTGTTAGTGCAGATGGTGATCATGCTGGTAAATGGCAATCTTGGAACCAGCGTCGCCGTGCTTGGGGCATTCAGCCTGGTTCGGTTCCGGTCGGTTCCGGGGTCATCTAAGGAGATCGCAGTAATCTTCTTTGCCATGGCGGTGGGACTTGCAACAGGAATGGGGTTCCTGGGATTCGCGGCAGCGATGACGGTTGTAGTCGGCGCGGTATTATTCCTGTTGGAGAAGACGCATTTTGGTGAGTGGAAGCAGGAGCAGAAGGATCTTAGGATTACGATTGCGGAGCATCTGGATTATACGGGGATTTTTGAGGATATTTTTGAGAAATATACCAGCAAATGCAGCCTGCAGAGGGTGAAGACTACGAATCTTGGAAGTATGTATGAGCTGGATTATCATATAACCTTGAAGGATGTAAGTAAGGAGAAGGAGATGATCGATGAGATCCGCTGCAGGAACGGCAATCTTACGATCATCTGCGGGCGCAGGGCAACCGTCCAGGAAGAGCTATAGGAGGATGGCAGATGCAGGATATTTTTGAAGAAGTGGTATGTTTGAAAAGAAGGATTCTCAAGTTGTTTCTAGCGGTACTGGTTATTTGGGGTATGACAGGGTGCGGACAGCAGGAGGCGGACGGAAGAACTGCGATGGATGCAGAGGCAGCGTCAGACCGTTCGGAACATGCCAAAGAGTCCGCTGTTGATCTGACGGAAGGGAAGTACAGTGACGAGAAATTAGATGATGCATGGGAAGAAGAAGCTTCGGTACAGATTCAGTTGGATGAAGAAAAGATTACGGTTAAGGCTTCTGAGCCAGGAAATGAAGCGGACGGTGCAGATCATAATTCCGGCGTGGATGTTTCGGAGATGCGTGCGGTGATCACTCAGGCGGGAACGTATGTCTTATCAGGAACACTAAAAGACGGACAGATTGTGATCGATGCGGACAAGGAAGAGCTGGTCCGTCTGGTGTTAAACGGTGCGGAACTGAATTGCAGCAGTTCGGCGCCGATCTACAGCAAAGGCGGGAACGTGGTGATTATCCTGGCGGAAGGTACGGAGAATGTGGTTACAGACGGTACGGAATATATATATGAAGAAGGAGAGGATGAACCGAAGGCTGCAATTTTTGCGAAGGATGATCTGACATTTAACGGAACTGGAACATTAAGTGTTACGGGGAATTATAAGCATGGGATCCAGTGTAAGGATGATCTGAAATTCATTACCGGTACCTATGAGGTCAAGGCGGCGGAAGACGGGATCGTCGGGAAGGACAGTATTACCGTGAGGAACGGGAATTTTACCATTGACAGCGAAGATGACGGGATGAAAGCGACCAATATCGAGGAGACGGATAAGGGGTATGTTCTGATCGAGGACGGTTCTTTTCAGATTACGGCCGGCGGGGACGGGATTCAGGCGGAGACGCTGCTGCGGGTGAATGACGGGAACATGGAGATCGCAACAGGCGGGGGAAGCCAGAATGCTGCTGTCAGGACAGAGATGCCGATGGGCGGAGGAAGGGCTATGACGAAAGGCAGAATGATATCGCCGGAAGGGATGGAAGGTGATTCTGCCAGTGGAGGCCAGTCGCCGGAAGGAATGGAAGACGGCTTTGCCGGCGGAGGTCAGCCGCCAAAAGGAGCGCCGCCGGATGGCCAAGATCCTGGCGGAGAGCAACAGGAAGGCGGGATAATGTCACAGGATGGACAGGAATCAAATGAGGACCGGGCGAATGGAGAACAACCGTCAGGAGAGACAGCGCCTCCGGATGAACCAGGAGCAGATGAAGAATCTGCCGCGGCTTTTGACAGCAGCAAAGCCTTGAAATCCTATGTGGAACTGATTATTGCGGGAGGGGAATTCGACTTGGATTCCTGTGATGACGGTATCCACAGCAATCAGAATGTGACCATAAGTAATGGGTCTTTCCGTATTAGTACAGGAGACGACGGAATCCATGCAGATCAGACACTGACTATAGAAGATGGAGACATAGATATTCAACAGAGTTATGAAGGCGTTGAAGGATTTGAAGTGGTAATTGACGGAGGAAATGTGAAGATTCTGGCGTCTGATGACGGAATCAATGCGGCAGGCGAAGCAGATGAGGCAGACTCGGCTGATGATTCGGCGGACGATGGCAGGGAAGCAGAAAAGCCGGATCACGGCAGAGGAAATCCCATGGCAGAGGAAGATCAGGGCGCAACATTGACCATCAACGGCGGTACGGTGTATGTGAACGCCGGCGGGGATGGATTGGACGCCAACGGGGATATTTTCATCAACGGCGGGGATATAGCCGTTCACGGACCGGCGGACGGCGGGAACGGAACGCTGGATTATGCATCGTCTTGCAAGATTACCGGGGGTACATTTGTTGGGGTCGGCAGCGCCGGTATGATCCAGAATCCAAGTGAAGACTCTGCGCAGCCGGTGATTGTCTGGAAGTTAGATGAGCCTGTGGAGGCCGGGACGGTGATTGCCGTCAAGGATAAGGAAGGTAAGGTGATCGTGGAGAAAACAACAGAAAAAATGGTGCAGTGGTTAGCAGTATCTTCTCCGGAGTTCATAGAAGGGGAAACTTATACGGTCTGTGTGGGTGATAGGGTTAAAGAGGTGAATTTGGAATAAGATTGAAAAGTACAGGCTTTAGCCTGTACTTTTTGCCGTTCGTCTGTCACATTCGGATATTGCTGTCAGGATATGAATGTGTTACAATAGGAACAGCAAAATTGGAGGACAAAAAGACAAGATGATAAACCGGGATTGGGAGAAATTCGGAGAAGATATCCGCAGGACCGTTCAAAATGCGATTGATTCACAGGATTTTGGTAAGCTGAATCAGACCATTACGAACACGATCAACGACGCGGTTAACAACATTACAAGTAGTATCAGGAACGTACAGGGGAATCAGGAGAACCGGAAGTCCGGCATGTATCAGGAGGGGCATCCATACCAGGCGCAGACGCGCCAGTCACCTTCATATCAGAAGAAGCTCCCGAAGCTTTTCCGCAAAATGTCTTCCGTGAGTACCGGCGGAGCGTTGATGACGGTCGCGGGAGCAGTATTAGGCGGTGTTGGATTGATTCTGTTTATCCCACTGCTTTTTTCAAGCCTGCTTAGAGGATGCGGTATTCTGGAGATCATGATGATGGCAATCTTCCTGATTCTCTCGGCGGGAGGCTGTGTGCTGTACGGATGCGGGAGCGGCATCCGCGGCAGGGTAAGGAGATTCCGGACCTATATACAGATCCTGGGGCAGCGGGAATACTGCAACGTCCGGGAACTGGCGGACAAGTCTAAGAAGAAGGTAAAATATGTGATAAAGGACCTGGAGTATATGCTTTCGAAGAAGTGGTTCCTGCAGGGACATCTGGATGAGCGGAAGACATGCCTGATCGTAAGCGACAGGATGTATCAGCAGTATCTTGAGATAGAGGCGGACAGGAAGGAAAATGAGCTGGAAGAGTTAAGACGCGATACCCGGGAAGAGGAAGCGGTCAGAACCGGGAAGAAGGCAGGCGGAAAGAAAGCGGAGCAAAGCAGGGATGGAGGGACTCAGCCGGCCGGCCGGTCCGATCTGCCGGCCGAGGTTCAGAGAGTGATTGGCGAGGGAGACGCCTATATCCGGAAGATCCATGCCTGCAATGATGCGATTCCGGGAGATGAGATCTCGGCGAAGATTTCGAGGATGGAGATGCTGGTTGACAAGATCTTCGACCGGGTGGAGCAGGATCCGGAGTCTGTGGATGATATCCGTAAGATGATGGATTACTACCTGCCGACTACGGTGAAGCTTCTGGAGGCGTACCGGGAGCTTAGCGCCCAGCCGGTGGACGGTGAGAATATACGGTCTTCGAAACGGGAGATCGAGGCGACGTTAGATACGCTTAATGTGGCGTTCGAGAGGCTTCTTGACAGCATGTTCCAGGAAACGGCGTGGGATGTATCCTCAGATATATCGGTGTTGCAGACTATGCTCGCCCAGGAGGGCCTTGTGGATGACGGATTGAAGATTGGAGGACAAGACAGAAAATGAATGAATTCGAAGAATTTAACACAGTTCCGGAACTGACATTGGAACCATTTAAGAAGGAAGAACCCAAGATATTGGAGCAGACAGAGAAGAAGGACCCGATGCTTGACGAGAGTATCTTATCGGAGGAAGAGAGACGGGCGGTGGATGCATTTGCCGCACAGATCGACCTGATGAATTCCAATGCGATCCTGCAGTACGGAGCAGGAACCCAGAAGAAGATGGCGGATTTTTCCGAGGCCGCCCTTGAAAATGTGAGGACGAAGGATCTGGGAGAGGTTGGAGAGCTGCTCTCAGGCGTGGTGAAGGAGTTAAAAAGCTTCGATGAAGAGGAGGAGAAGGGCTTCTTGGGAATCTTCAGGAAGACTTCCGGGAAGATCCAGAACATGAAGATCAGATATGCCAGGGCAGAGACGAATATCAATCAGATCTGCAAGGTGCTGGAGTCCCATCAGGTACAGCTTTTGAAGGATATTGCGGTGCTGGATAAGATGTACGGGCTGAATCTGACGTATTTCAAAGAATTATCCATGTATATCATGGCGGGGAAGAAGAAGCTTGCCGAGGTCAGGGGAAGCCAGCTCCCGGAGCTTCTTGAGAAGGCTCAGCGGACGGGGCTTGCAGAAGACGCTCAGGCGGCGAGGGACTTAGATGCCATGTGCAACCGGTTTGAGAAGAAGATCCATGACCTGGAGCTTACCAGGACGATCTCGATGCAGACGGCGCCGCAGATACGCCTGGTACAGGGCAACGATACCCTGATGGTGGAGAAGATCCAGTCTACGGTGGTCAATACGATCCCGCTGTGGAAGAGCCAGATGGTATTGGCGCTTGGAGTGGAGCACTCTGCGCAGGCGGCGGCCGCGCACCGGGAAGTGACGGATATGACCAACGAGCTGCTTAGGAAGAATGCGGATACGCTTAAGATGGCGGTAACCGAGACGGCCAGGGAAGCGGAACGGGGCGTTGTGGAGATCGAGACGTTAAAGCACACCAATGAGACGCTGATCTCGACCCTTGATGAGGTGATGCAGATCCAGAGGGAAGGAAGGCAGAAGCGCGCCGAGGCCGAGCAGGAGATGCGGCGGATCGAGATGGAGCTTAAGACGAAGCTTCTGCAGGTACAGGGCTAATTATCCGAACAAATTTTTTGAAAACCCTTGATTTTACAGATATATGGTGCTATACTAGCATACAGTTACATAAGGGAATCGGCAGAAGAGTGGACGGAAGTTCACTCTTCTTTGTTGATAAGGAGGATCAGATATTGACAAAAAGAGAGATGTACGAGAAGAATACCGAAGAGATCCTGCTTCCCATGATGGAGGAGCTGGGATTCGAACTTGTGGACGTGGAATATGTGAAGGAAGGCAGTACCTGGTATCTCCGGGCATATATTGATAAGCCGGGAGGAATCAATATAGACGACTGCGAGACAGTAAGCCGCAGGCTTTCGGATATTCTGGACGAGAAGGATTATATCGACGAGGCATATATTCTGGAAGTAAGTTCACCCGGACTTGGGCGGCCTCTGAAGAAGGAGAAGGATTATAAGAGGAGTCTTGGAGAGGAAGTGGAGATCCGGACGTACCGCATGATAGACAGACAGAAGGAATTTACCGGGATACTGAAGGAGTATGATGAGAAGACGGTGACCATAGAGCCTGACGGCGGAACTTTATTGACGTTTGATAAGAGTGATATAGCACTGATCCGCCTGGCATTTGATTTTTGAGATAGGAGGAGAATAAGATGAATACCGAATTGTTAGAAGCATTGAATATATTAGAAGAGGAGAAGGAGATCAGCAAGGAGACGCTGTTGGATGCCATAGAGAATTCTTTGCTGAATGCCTGCAAGAATCATTTTGGGAAGGCTGATAATATCAGGCTGATCATGGACCGGACCACCTGTGAATATTCTCTTTTTGCGGAGAAGACGGTGGTGGAAGACGTGGAGGATAAGTTGGAGGAGATAAGCCTTGAGGATGCAAGGGAGATCGACGGGAAGTATGAGCTTGGAGATATTGTACAGATCCCGATCGAATCGAAGTCTTTTGGACGTATCGCGACGCAGAATGCGAAGAACCTGATCCTTCAGAAGATCCGCGAGGAAGAACGTAAGGTGGTCTATGAGCAGTATTTTGAGAAGGAGAAGGATATTGTGACGGGTATCGTCCAGCGTTATGTGGGCAGGAATGTGAGCATTAACCTGGGTAAGGCGGACGCCATGCTGACCGAGAATGAACAGGTCAAGGGAGAGGTATTCAAGCCGACCGAGAGGATCAAGCTGTACGTGGTGGAAGTTAAGGATACGACGAAGGGACCTAAGATCCTGGTATCAAGGACGCATCCGGAGCTGGTGAAGCGTCTCTTCGAGGCAGAAGTGACGGAGGTGAAGGACGGTGTCGTTGAGATCAAGAGTATCGCCAGGGAAGCGGGAAGCAGGACGAAGATCGCGGTGTGGTCCAACGACCCGGATGTGGATCCGGTCGGAGCCTGTGTCGGTATGAACGGCGCCCGTGTCAATGCGATCGTCAATGAACTGCGCGGAGAGAAGATCGACATCATCAACTGGAGCGACAACCCGGCAATCCTGATCGAGAATGCGTTAAGCCCGGCCAAGGTTATTTCCGTTATGGCGGATCCGGATGACAAGACGGCAGGCGTTATCGTGCCGGATTACCAATTGTCGCTTGCCATCGGTAAGGAGGGGCAGAACGCCAGACTTGCGGCAAGGCTTACCGGATATAAGATTGATATCAAGAGTGAGACGCAGGCGATCGAGTCAGGCGACCTTCCGGAGAATTATCTGGAGCTTGGCGAAGGGGTATTTGAGGAAGAGTACGAGGAGCCGTATACTGAGGACGGATACGAGGAAGACGGGTATTCTGAAGAAGGCTATGCCGAAGACGAGTATTCCGAGGATGGATACGAAGAAGAAGGCTATGCCGGAGACGAGTATTCCGAGGATGGATATGAAGAAGGTGAGTATGCCGGAGACGAGTATGCTGAGGACGGATACGGGGAAGGCGGGTATCAGGAAGACGGGTACTCTGACGGTGAAGATCCGGAAGACGGCTATGACGAGGACGAGATCATATTTGAAGAAGTAGAGGATTAGGTGATTATTTGGCTGCGAATAGAAAAGTGCCCATGCGCAGATGCGTGGGCTGTCAGGAAATGAAGAGTAAGAAAGAGATGATCCGTGTGATTCGGACGCAGGAAGGCGAGTTCTCGCTGGATGCGACCGGTAAGAAGAACGGGCGGGGGGCATATATCTGTCCGTCCGGAGAGTGCCTGAGGAAGGCTGTCAGGAACAAGGGACTGGAGCGGTCGTTTAAGCAGCCCATTCCGGCACAGGTGTACGAGGCATTGGAAAAGGAGATGGGAATACTTGGGACAGAGTAGAGTGTTGTCAATGATCAGTATGGCTACCAAGGCCGGGAAGACGGCAAGCGGTGAGTTCTGTACAGAGCGTGAGGTCAAATCCGGCGGCGCCGCGCTGGTCATTGTGGCAGAAGATGCGTCTGACAATACAAAGAAGAAATTTAAGAATATGTGTGACTATTATCACGTGCCAATCTGTTTTTATAGAGATAAAGATACCTTAGGGCATGCAATGGGGAAAGAGTTCAGAGCATCCCTTGCAATACTGGATGAGGGATTTGCAAAGGGAATCAGGAAGCATATGGATACAGAAGATGACACAATTGCATAGAGGAGGTAGTTAATATGTCAAAGATCAAGATATACGAATTAGCCAAGGAGCTGAATGTTCCGAGCAGGGAAGTGCTTGAATTCCTGAACGGGAAGAATATAGAAGTTAAGAATCATATGAGCGCGCTTGAGGAGGCGGATGCCGATGTGGTGAGGAAGTCTTTCGTTAAGGCTGAGGCAGCCCCGGCGAAGCCGGAGCAGGAGGCGCCGAAGAAGAAGAATATCGTGCATGTGTTCCGCCCGCAGAATACACAGAACGGCGCGAAGCAGGGAAGAAGGTCCGGAGCCAAGGCAGGACAGCCGCAGGGGAAACCGATGCAGGTGAATAACGGACGTCCGGCAAAGGCGGCGCCTGCACGTCCGGCAGCCCCGGCAGAGAAGGTACAGCAGGCAAAGCGTCCGGCGGCAGAAGCGGCAAAGCGCCCGGCAGCGGCGGAGACAGAAGCGGCAAAGCGTCCGGCAGCCCCGGCGGCAGCGGAAGCAATGAAGCGTCCCGCGTCGGCAGTTGGGAGACCGCAGGGCGGTGCAGGATCGGACAGAGGAGCAGAGCGGTCTTCCGACAGAAGACCGTCACAGAGACGTCCGGAGCGTTCCGACCGTCCGGACAGGAATGGAGAGAGACGTTCGGATTCCAGATCCGGTCAGCAGGGGCAGCGTTCCGACCGTCCTCAGGGAGGACGTTCTGACCGTTTCCAGGGAGACAGAGACAACCGAGACCGCGGCGGCAGATTCGGAGACAGAGACAACCGGGACCGCGGCGGCAGATTCGGAGACAGAGATAACCGGGACAGAGATAATAGAGACCGGGATAATCGGGACCGCGGCGGCAGGTTCGGAGACCGGGATAACCGCGATCGTTTCCAGGGGGACCGGGACAATCGAGACCGTGACGGCAGAGACCGTTTCCAGGGAGACCGGGATAACCGGGACCGCGGCGGCAGATTCGGAGACAGAGACAACCGGGACAGAGATAACCGAGACCGCGGACAGGGGCGTAAATCCGGAGAGAGATCTGACCGCAGGGGCGGCGATAAGAGAGGCAGCGGTTCCGGTATTCCGGCGCCGGCTGTGGAGACACAGAAGCCGCAGCGCAGCAAAGGGAAGGGCAAGGACGACCACAAGAAGAAGGATTACCGCCGCGAGGAGGAAGAAGGAAGGCTTGCTAAGGGCAAGAAGAAGCCTGACCAGAAGCAGCAGCTCCAGAAGCCGCAGAAGGTACAGCAGAAGGTGGAGGAAGAGATTAAGTCAATTGTGATCCCTGAGGTTCTGACTATCAAGGAACTGGCTGATAAGATGAAGATCGTACCTTCCGTCATTGTGAAGAAGCTGTTCATGAAGGGCAAGATCGTGACGGTCAATCAGGAGATCGATTATGAGACCGCAGAAGGTATCGCGCTGGAATTCGATGTTCTCTGCGAGAAGGAAGAAGTCGTAGACGTAATAGAAGAGCTGCTTAAGGAGGAGGAAGAGGACGAGAGCAAGATGAAGAAGCGTCCGCCGGTAGTCTGTGTCATGGGTCACGTTGACCATGGTAAGACATCTCTTCTGGATGCGATCCGCCATACGAACGTGATCGACAAAGAGGCGGGCGGTATCACTCAGCATATCGGCGCATATGTGGTGGATATCAACGGAGAGAAGATCACATTCCTTGATACGCCGGGCCATGAAGCATTTACCGCAATGCGTATGCGCGGGGCAAGCTCCACGGATATCGCGATCCTGGTGGTTGCGGCGGACGACGGCGTGATGCCGCAGACGGTAGAGGCGATCAACCACGCGAAGGCGGCGGGAGTAGAGATTGTTGTTGCGGTCAATAAGATTGATAAGCCAAGCGCGAACATCGAGCGCGTGAAGCAGGAACTTACCGAGTATGAGCTGATCCCTGAGGATTGGGGCGGAAGCACGGTATTTGTACCGGTATCCGCCAAGACAGGGGAAGGTCTTGAAGATCTGATGGAGATGATCGTGCTGACGGCGGAGGTGTTAGAGCTTAAGGCTAACTCCAACCGGCGCGCAAGAGGCCTGGTGCTGGAGGCTCAGCTAGATAAGGGAAGAGGTTCCGTTGCCACCGTTCTTGTACAGAAGGGTACGCTCAGAGTAGGAGATTCCATTGCTGCGGGATCCGCCTATGGTAAGGTAAGAGCGATGATGGACGACAAGGGACGCCGTGTGAAGGAGGCAGGGCCTTCTATGCCGGTGGAGATACTTGGATTAAACGACGTGCCGAACGCAGGCGAGGTGTTTGTCGGATGTGCCAATGACAAAGAAGCAAGAAACTTTGCAGAGACATTTATCTCTCAGAGTAAGGTGAAGCTTCTTGAAGATACAAAATCAAAACTGTCTCTGGATGATCTGTTCAACCAGATTCAGGAAGGTAACTTAAAAGAACTTGGAATCGTCGTGAAGGCGGATGTACAGGGTTCTGTGGAGGCAATGAAGCAGAGTCTTCTGAAGCTTACGAACGAGGAGGTTGTCGTGAAGATCATCCACGGCGGCGTCGGCGCTATCAACGAGTCCGACGTAAGCCTTGCGTCAGCGTCCAATGCGATCATTATCGGATTCAATGTGCGCCCGGACGCAACAGCCAAGGAGACGGCAGACCGCGAAGGCGTGGATATCCGTCTGTACCGCGTCATCTACAATGCGATCGAGGACGTGGAGGCCGCCATGAAGGGAATGCTGGATCCGGTATTCGAGGAGAAGGTACTGGGCCATGCGGAAGTGCGCCAGACATTCAAGGCTTCCGGTGTCGGCACGATTGCCGGATCCTATGTACTGGACGGAATCTTCGAGAGAGACTGCTCCGTGCGCCTGACAAGAGACGGAATCGTGATCTTCGAAGGACCGCTTGCGTCACTGAGACGATTCAAGGATGATGTGAAGGAAGTAAGAGCGGGATATGAGTGCGGATTTGTGTTCGCCAACTTCAACGATATCAAGGAAGGCGACCTGGTCGAGGCATTCAAGATGGTCGAGATACCAAGATAGGCAGATGATTTATCCCGCGGTATCAGTAAGAAGGAGTAAGAAATGAGAAAGAGAAGTATTAAGAATACCAGAGTCAATACGGAAGTACAGCGGGAGCTAAGTAATATCATAAGAAATATGAAGGATCCCCGTGTCGCGCCATGGACTTCGGTGGTTGCGGCAGAGGTGGCTCCGGACCTTAAGACCTGCAAGGCTTATATCAGCGTGCTGGGAGACGGGAAGGCGCAGGAAGATACCATCAGGGGTCTTGAGAGTGCGGAAGGTTATATCCGGCGGGAGCTGGCGCATACGCTGAATATGCGTAATACGCCGGAGATACGTTTTATATTGGATCAGTCGATCGAATATGGAGTCAATATGTCGAAGAAGATTGATGAAGTGAACAGGAATATGACAGAGGGAGATGCAGATGCTGAATAAAATTCTGAAAGATGCTGTGACTGTTGCCATTGGCGGACACATCCGTCCGGATGGAGACTGTGTGGGTTCGTGCATGGGGCTATACCAGTATATCAAGGATAATTATAAGGATAAGAGAGCCGATGTGTATCTGGAAGAGATTCCAGATGCATACAGATGCCTTAAGGGTACGGAAGAGATACGCCATGAGATTCCCAAGGATACGGAATATGACCTTTTTATCTGTCTGGATTGCGGGGATAAGGACCGGCTTGGCTTTTCCGTTCCGTTGTTCGAGCGGGCGAAGCAGACGTATTGCATTGATCATCATATCAGCAATGAAGGATTTGCCGGGGACAGCTATATTGTGCCGGACGCCAGCTCTACTTCGGAGCTTATTTACGATCTGATGGATGAAGAGTGCATTTCCCTGGACACGGCGACTGCGCTTTACCTGGGGATTGTGCACGATACCGGCGTCTTTCAGTATTCTTGTGCGGCTCCTTCCACCTTCCGGGCGGCGGCTAAGCTGCTTGAGAAGGGTGTGGATGCGCCTAAGCTCATTCAGGATACATATTATGAGAAGACCTATGCCCAGAATCAGATCCTGGGAAGGACGCTGCTTGAGAGTATCCTGTTCATGGATAAGGCATGTATCGCTTCTTATATAACGAAGAAGACGATGGATTTCTATGGTGTGGATGTGAAGGACTTAGACGGGATCGTGAGTCAGTTAAGGACTACGAAGGGCGTGGAGGTTGCGATCTTCATGTATGAGCTGGAGACCAATGTCTACAAGGTAAGTCTAAGGTCCAAGGAGCGGGTGGACGTGAGCCGGATCGCAAAGTATTTTGGCGGCGGCGGACATAAGAAGGCTGCGGGTCTGACTATGAGGGGCACCTATTACGATGTGCTCAACAATCTGTCAGAGCAGATAGAGCTCCAGCTATAGAAGACTACAGAAGGACAGGACAAGAGTGGACGACATGATACATGGTATTTTAAACGTGTACAAGGAGAAGGGCTATACCTCTCATGATGTGGTGGCGAAGCTTAGAGGAATCACAGGGCAGAGGAAGATCGGCCATACGGGGACGTTAGACCCTGATGCCGAAGGCGTTCTGCCGGTGTGCCTTGGAAGAGGCACGAAGCTCTGTGATCTGTTGACCGACAGGGATAAGACCTATGAGACGGTGCTGCTTCTAGGACGGGTGACAGACACTCAGGATATCAGCGGTACGGTGCTTAAGAGCCAGGATATTTCCGGTATCAGCGAGGAGTCCGTAAGGGCGGCGACAGCAGGCTTTGTCGGCGGGTATGAACAGATACCGCCTATGTATTCGGCGCTTAAGGTCAACGGAAAGAAGCTGTATGAGCTTGCGAGAGAAGGTATAGAGATTGAACGAAAGGCGAGGGCTGTTAAGATCTACGGGATCGATTTTATTTCCATGGAGCTTCCCAGGGTGAAGCTGCGGGTACAGTGTTCCAAGGGTACCTATATACGGACTCTGTGCCACGATATCGGAATGAAGCTTGGCTGCGGAGGGTGTATGGAGGAGCTGACCCGCACCCGCGCAGGGCAGTTTACTCTGGAGACGAGCCTGACGCTCTCCGAGATTGCGCTGAGGAAGCAGGAGGGGCGCCTGATGGACGCAGTGATTCCTGTGGATGCGGTGTTTGAAGATTATCCCAGGCTTACCGTCCGGAAGGACTGGGAGAAGACGGCGAAGAATGGCAATCCGCTGCCAGGGAAGGCGTTTGCCGGTATGGACGGCGCAGATCATTGCCGGGGCAATGTAAGGATCTACGATGAGAGCGGGCAGTTTCTCTCGGTCAGCCGCTGGCGGGAGGAAAGAGACGAATATCATATCATAAAGATGTTTTATGTGCCTCAATAAGCTGTTTGAGGATACATGTGAAGAGGGACAATTATGCAATACATCAACAGACTGTCCGACTACGTGGACAGCAGGGAATCAGCAGTGACCTTCGGTAAATTTGACGGCCTGCATAAGGGGCATCAGAAGCTTATTGAGAAGGTGCGGGAATTGAGCGCCGGAGAAGAACTTGCCGGTATTGTGTGTGCATTTGACATGAGGCCGCTGTGGGAACGTACAGGAAAGATACCGCAAATGCTGATGACGCCGGAGGAAAAGCAGAGATATCTGGGCGGGAAAGCCGGGACGCTGGTGAACTGTCCCTTTAGCGAGGCTTTCAGACAGATTGAGGCAGAAGCTTTTATCAGGGATATCATATGCGGAACGTTTCATGCGAGATATGTGGTAGTCGGGACGGATTTTCAGTTTGGTCATCACAAACGAGGGGATATCGGGATGCTTCGCCAATATGCCGGTGAGTACGGATATGAGCCGATTGTGATCGAGAAAGAGAGATACGGAGACCGTATCATCAGCAGTACCTATATCAAGGAGCTTCTAAGTCAGGGAGATATCCGTACGGTATCTGCTCTGCTTGGATATCACTATGGGATTACTGGGACGGTGGAGCATGGCAGGAAGCTTGGAAGAACGCTTGGATTCCCGACGTTCAATGTGGAATGGCCAAGGGAGAAGCTGGCGCCGCCCTGGGGAGTGTACTTGAGTGATATACTGGTCGACGGGCAGTGGTTCCACGGAATCTCTAATGTGGGCGTAAAGCCGACGGTGAGCAGGAAAGAGAGAGTGTTGATCGAAAGTTTCTTGTTTGGCTATCAGGGCGAGGCATACGGTAAAGAAGTTACTGTAAGATTACTTCGATTCCGGCGTGCGGAGCGTGCATTTGCAAGCGTGGAGGAGCTTCGGGCATGTATCGGCCGGGATGTTGAGTACGGGAAGCATTTTTTCGCGAATGAGGAGTAAAGGAGAATACGAATGAGTATCACAACGATTTTTTCGCTGTTGGGCGGGCTTGGCTTCTTCCTGTATGGAATGAAGCTGATGAGCGAGGGGCTTGAGAAGGCGGCCGGAGCCAAGATGCGGAGTATACTGGAGTTTTTTACCAAGAACCGGTTCATTGGAATGGTGGTGGGAATCATTTTCACGGCGATCATTCAGTCTTCCAATGCCACAACGGTAATGGTTGTCAGTTTTGTTAATTCAGGCCTTATGAATCTGATGCAGGCGTCAGGGGTGATCCTGGGCGCTAATATCGGTACGACGGTCACCGGGCAGCTAATCGCGTTCAATCTGTCGGATATCGCGCCTCTAGTGGTGATCATCGGCGTCGTGATGGTAATGTTTTTCAAGGAACAGGGAGTCAAGAAGATCGGTGAAGTAATCCTGGGCTTTGGTGTTCTGTTCATGGGACTGAGCATCATGGGCGACAGTATGGCAGCGGTGAAGGAGTCGCCAAGGATCATAGAGTTTCTGTCGTCTCTTACCAATCCATTTGCGGCGATCCTGACCGGTTTTGCGATTACGGCGATCCTGCAAAGCTCTTCGGCAACGGTAGGCATCATCCTTCTGATGGTATCCCAGAATCTTCTGGATTTTGCTATCTGTCCGTTTATGATCCTGGGGTGCAACATCGGCTCCTGTGTGTCTGCGCTGGTTGCGAGTTTGAGCGGCAAGAAGGATGCGAAGCGGGCGGCCATGATCCATTTCCTGTTTAATGTGATCGGGTCGGCGATCATGTTCGTCGTCCTTCTGCTTGCCCTCAGACCGTTTACGGATATGATGCTCTATATCTCAGGAGGGAATCTGGCGAGGGCTGTTGCCAATGTACATACGCTGATGAAGGTGGTCGAGGTGGCGATGCTGTTCCCGTTCATGGGATGGATCGTGAAGGCGACCTACCGGATCGTTCCCGGGGATGACACGGTTTCTGCGGAAGACGAATATGAGCTGCCGTTTATCGGCGGCGGCAAGATCCTGTCGTCAACTACGGCCGTGGTGAACGGGATTGCCGAAATCGAGCATATGGGAAGAGTCGCCATGCAGAATCTGAAAGTGTCCATGGATGTGCTGTGCAACCCGGATGAGGAGAAGATCAAGGAGGTCTACCGCAGGGAAGCCTACATTGATTATATGAACCGCAAGATTACGGATTATCTGGTGCGCGCCAATGAGCTTGTGCTGCCGATCGCGGATGAGCGGCTGATCGGAGGCTTGTTCCATGTGGTGAATGATATTGAGCGTATCGGGGATCATGCGGAGAATTTTGCCGATTCTGCCAAATCCCGGCTGGAGCATCAGGTGCCTTTCAGCGACAAGGCGAAGCGCCAGCTTCAGGAGCTGAATGCGAAATCCGTGAAGATACTGGAGTATTCTCTTGAGATGTTCAAGAATAGGAACTATAAGCATATGGAGGAGATTCTGCAGTTGGAGGACGAGATCGATGCTATGGAGAAGAAGCTGCAGAATTCTCATGTGAAACGTCTGACGAAGAATAAATGTACCCCGGAAGCGGGCATGATGTTCTCAGATACGATTTCGGGTCTGGAGCGTGTGGGCGACCATGCGACCAACATTGCGTTTGCCATATTAGAGCCGGCTTCTTCGATGGATGACGATGATGAGGATTAAGGGGAAATAAGTCTTTACAGTCGTCGGGTATTGTGCTATACTTGTTAACTGTGAGAGCCGATGTTCGGTAAATGGAAGCTCCAACCGTTACTTAATGTCAGGCGTATTTTATAAGGACCAGAAGAGGTCTTAAGATTTAAGGAGGATAAAAGCATGATTACAAAGCAGCAGAAAGAGCAGATCGTAGCAGATTATGGAAGGACAGCCGGGGATACAGGTTCACCGGAGGTACAGATTGCGATTCTGACAGCAAGGATCAATGATCTGACAGAGCATTTCAAGAATAACCCGAAGGATCATCATTCAAGAAGGGGTCTTCTTAAGATGGTCGGACAGAGAAGAGGTCTTCTGGCATATCTGAAGAAGACGGATATCGAGAGATACCGTTCTCTGATCGAGAGATTAGGACTTAGAAAATAGGAGTTTGGGGGGCGCGGCAAATGTATTTGCCGCGCCCGTTATGTGAATGTAAGGAGAAGACTATGTATAAAAGTTTTGAGATGGAGTTAGCCGGAAGAAAGCTCTGCGTAGACGTAGGCAGAGTGGCGAAGCAGGCCAACGGCGCGGTGTTGATGCATTATGGGGAGACGACTGTATTGTGTACGGCTACAGCCTCCGAGAAGCCAAGGGAGGGGATTGATTTCTTCCCTCTCAGCGTAGAGTATAATGAGAGACTGTATTCGGTAGGGAAGATTCCGGGAGGATTCAACAAGAGAGAGGGCAAGGCGTCTGAGAACGCGATCCTTACCTGCCGTGTGATCGACCGTCCGATGCGCCCGTTGTTCCCCAAGGATTACCGCAATGATGTGACGCTTGAGAATCTGGTCATGTCTGTGGACCAGGATTGTTCTCCGGAGCTTACGGCGATGCTTGGAGCAGCGATCGCGACCAGTATCTCGGATATTCCGTTTGACGGTCCGATCTCTACCACGCAAGTAGGCTTGGTTGAGGATGAATTCGTATTTAACCCAACGGCGGCGCAGAAGGAAGTGTCGGATCTGGCGCTTACGGTTGCGTCCACGAAGGAGAAGGTGATCATGATCGAGGCGGGCGCCAATGAGGTGCCGGAGCAGAAGATGATCGAGGCGATCTTCGCGGCTCATGAGATGAACCAGAAGGTAATCGCATTTATCGATACGATCGTGGCAGAGTGCGGCAGGCAGAAGCATGAGTATGAGAGCTGTGCCGTTCCGGAGGAATTATTCGCGGCAATCCGTGAGATTGTTCCGCCGGAGGCGATGGAAGAGGCAGTGTTCACGGATGAGAAGCAGGTAAGGGAAGAGAATATCCGTGAGATCACGGCGAAGTTAGAGGAAGCATTTGCTGAGAAGGAAGAATGGCTTGTGGTTCTTGGCGAAGCGGTATACCAGTACCAGAAGAAGACGGTCCGCAAGATGATCCTGAAGGACCACAAGCGTCCGGACGGCAGGGCGATCGATGAGATTCGGCCGCTGGATGCGGAGATCGACTTGATCCCGAGAGTCCATGGTTCGGCTATGTTTACCAGAGGACAGACGCAGATCTGTACGGTTACCACGCTGGCGCCGCTTGCGGAGGCTCAGAGACTGGACGGGCTTGACGAGGCGGAGACTTCCAAGAGATATATGCATCATTATAATTTCCCGTCCTATTCCGTGGGTGAGACGAGGCCGTCCAGAGGTCCGGGCCGCCGTGAGATCGGTCATGGTGCGCTGGCAGAGCGCGCATTGATTCCGGTGCTTCCAAGCGAGGCGGAATTCCCGTATGCGATCCGCACCGTGTCCGAGACGTTCGAGTCCAACGGTTCCACTTCTCAGGCGAGTATCTGTGCATCTTCTATGTCACTGATGACGGCTGGCGTGCCGATCAAGGCAGCGGTTGCAGGGATTTCCGCGGGACTTGTGACAGGCGAGACGGATGAGGATTATCTGGTGCTCACGGATATCCAGGGGCTTGAGGATTTCTTTGGGGATATGGATTTCAAGGTTGCCGGAACGCATAAGGGTATTACGGCGATCCAGATGGATATCAAGATCCATGGCCTGACAAGACCGATCATCGAGGAGGCGATCGCGGCGACGAAGAAGGCGCGGACTTATATTCTTGACGAGGTGATGGCGAAGACGATCGAAGAGCCAAGAGCGGAGGTAGGCCCGTATGCGCCGAAGATCATCCAGATGCAGATCGATCCGCAGAAGATCGGCGATGTGGTGGGACAGCGCGGCAAGACGATCAACGCCATTATCGATCAGACCGGCGTGAAGATCGACATTACCGACGATGGTTCCGTGTCTATCTGCGGTACCGATGCGAAGAGCATGGAAGAAGCGCAGAAGATGATCTATATCATTGTTACGGATTTTGAAGCCGGACAGGTATTGGAAGGCAAGGTTGTCAGCATTAAGGAATTCGGCGCGTTCCTTGAATTTGCGCCGGGCAAGGAAGGTATGGTGCATATCTCCAAGATCTCTAAGGGACGGATCAAGCAGGTGGAAGACGTGCTGACTCTGGGAGATGTGGTGAAGGTGGTATGCCTTGGAAAAGACAAGATGGGGCGGATTTCATTCAGTATGAAGGACGTGGCAGAATAAATAACAAATTGGGACGTAGTAAAATTCAATTTTACTACGTCCCAATTTGTTATTTGCGGCGTACCGAAATGAAAAAAGTGGCATATTTGTCAGGCTCGTACATATATTGGGATAGAGAGGTGACAGTAAGATGCAAAACGACAGATTCATGAATGTCTTACCCCGCGGTATCCGCGCGGCAGTCGTAAGAGAGCGGATCCAGTATTCGCGGCTGCAGGAGCTTCGGCTGCGCGCGGAGAGGCCGCTGATACTCATATTTGAGGGAAAAGAGCGGATCGTAAGGAATGAGCGGGATGAGCCTTATGTGGTCACGAAGGAGGAAGTAAGGGAGATGCTTGAGTATGTCAGTAATTATTCCTTATATGCGTACGAGCAGGAAATGAAGCAGGGATTTATTACGATTGAAGGAGGGCACAGGGTGGGAATGACGGGTCAGGCGATCATAGAAAACGGGAAGGTGAAAAATCTTAAGTTCATCTCATCCATCAACCTTAGAATGTCCCATGAGGTCTTAGGATGTGCGGATCTGATATTTCCGTATATAATTTATAAGGGAAAGCTCTGTCACACGCTGATCATATCGCCTCCGGGATGCGGAAAGACGACGCTTCTTCGGGATCTGGTGCGCCAGATCTCTGACGGAAATGAATGGATCCGCGGAATGGCAGTGGGAGTGGTGGATGAGCGGTCAGAGATCGGAGGCTGTTATATGGGGATCCCGCAGAACCAGCTTGGCATAAGGACGGATGTCCTGGACGGGTGTCCCAAGGCGGAGGGGATGAGTATGCTGATCCGTTCCATGAGTCCGGAGGTTCTGGCGGTGGATGAGATCGGAACGGCGGAAGATGTACATGCCATTGAGCATGCGATGCACTGCGGCTGCAAGATGATCGCCACAGCACATGCAGATTCTATGGAGGAGTTGAGGAAAAAACCGATTTTCGACCGGATGGTTGCCCAGAGGCAGTTTGACCGGTATGTGGTGCTTAAGAACAGGGATCAGGTGGGACAAGTAGGCAGTCTCTTTGACAGCCGGGGAAGCCTTCTCTATAGGGGGGAGGCGGTGGAAGCATGCTGCTGAGAGCGGCGGGCGGTATCCTTGTTATCACGGCCACCTCTGCCGGCGGTATTCTGGCGGCAGAGAGGATTCGAAACCAGTATGAGCAGCTTAAGTATCTGCAGAAGCTTATCTGTCTCTTAAGGAGTGAGATTCTGTATGCCAGGTCATATCTGGGCGAGGCTTTCGGCCGGATCGGCAGTAAGGCGAAAAGCCCGTACAGGGAGTGGATGTATGAGCTGTGCAGCCGGATGGAAGAACGGACCGGTACGGCATTTAGCGGGATCTGGGAGAACAGTACCGGGAAATGCCTTAAGGACGCAGGGCTTCCGGGAAATGAGCTGGCGCGCCTTGCGGATCTGGGGAATCAGCTTGGGATCGCGGATGCCGATATGCAGGTGAAGCTTCTGGATCTCTATCTGGATGAGCTCTCAAAGTCTATGGATGAGCTAAGGGAGGGTATGAAGATGAAGATCAGGCTCTGCCGCTGTCTGGGGGTGATGAGCGGTATATTCGTTATGATATTATTGTATTAGAGGAGGAAGGCAAATGAGCGTGAATCTGATATTCAAGATTGCCGCGGTGGGGATCCTGGTGTCCGTGTTAAGCCAGGTACTGAAGCACAGTGGGAGAGAAGAGCAGGCATTCCTGACGAGCCTTGCCGGCCTTTTGCTGGTGCTGTTCTGGATCGTGCCGTATATCTATGAGTTGTTTGAATCCATCCAACGGTTGTTTTCATTATAGAAAGAAGGGATTATCTTGGATATGCTGCGAATCGGGATCATGGGGGCGGCAGGAGCGCTGTTGGCAGTGCAGTTTAAGAGCGGGAAGACAGAATATGGGATCTATATCAGCGTCGTGCTGAGCCTGGTCATTTTCTTCAGTATCATGGGGCGTTTGACCATTATCATTGATGCGGTGAAGGGAATCGGAAGATACATCCGCATGGATCAGGCTTACATCGGAACCCTGATCAAGATGATCGGTATTACGTATGTTGCGGAATTCGCTTCGGGAATCTGTAAGGATGCCGGTTACCAGACAATCGCAGCCCAGATAGAGATATTCGGGAAGCTTGCGGTGATGGTGCTGAGTCTGCCGATCCTTCTGACACTGCTAAATACGATCAGGGATTTTCTGTCATGAGGAAGAGAATGGGCGGCGGGCGGTTTAGAATGGCCGGGAAGCTTACTGCAGTGCTTGCAGCAGCGATAATACTGACAGGTGTGCAGGCGGCGGCATCAGAATCTCTGGATAGCGGACAGATGGATAGCGGAGAAGAAGGAGGAGCCGCAGATAGCGGACGGCCAGGTGAGAAAGCAGACCCGGGGAGCAGCCAGGGAGACTTGGAAGAAAGATTGATCGGGCAGTTTGATTTTGAAGAAGTGGATGACTCCCTTCAGGAGTTATTTCCAAATGAACGGATCGGGTTCAGGGAGACGGTTACGGGAATCCTGTCCGGCGATCTGGATATGTCGGCCCGGCTTCTCTTCGGGCTTGTGACGGACCAGCTTGGGTATGCGTTCCAGAGCAGCAAGGATAATCTGATACATATGCTGCTGCTTGCGGTCATTGCAGCCGTGTTCAGTAATTTCTCCTGGGTATTCCAGAGCAGGCAGATCTCGGATATCAGTTTCTACGCGTTGTATCTGCTTTTGATCGCGCTGGCTTTAAACTCCTTCGAGACGGTGGTTAACTGGGTCACGGATGGGATATCTGCGCTGACTTCTTTTATGGGAGTGTTCTGCCCTCTTTATTTTCTGGCGGTGTCCGTTGCCAAGGGGAGTGTGACGTCGGTGGCATTCTATAATCTGGTGCTGTTCCTGATCTTCCTTACGGAGGTTCTGATCCTGAATTTGTTGCTGCCGATGATACACATCTATATGATGGTGAAGGTGCTAGACCACCTGTCTGAGGAGGAATATCTGAGCAGATTTGCCGAGCTGATCGAGATAGCGGTAGCCTGGATCCTTAAGACTCTGATCGCCTGTATTATCGGGTTAAATGTAATACAGGGGCTAATCAGTCCTGCCATTGATTCGGTAAAAAGGAGCGCGCTCACCAGAGGCGCGGAAGCGATTCCGGGACTTGGCGACGTGATCGGAGGGATGGCGGAGGTTGCGATCGGTACAGCCGTCCTGGTGAAAAACGGGATCGGGATGGCGGGAGCCGTCATCTGTGTGGCCTTATGCATCGTCCCATTGGCACAGTCTGCCTGTATTGTACTGGTGTATAAGCTGGCGGCCGCGGTCATACAGCCTGTCTCTGATAAACGGATCGTAGGCTGCATAGAGACTGTGGGCGAGGGGTGCCGGATGCTTCTGAGAGTTATATTTACTACCGGGCTTCTGTTCCTTTTGACCATCGCGGTGGTTTCTGCGGTTACATAAGTTCATGGTACAGCGTTGCATTAATTTCGAAGCGGGAGGGAATATGTTCGAATATTTGTATGAGTGGATGCAGAATATTGCATTTTATATGATTATGGTAACTTTTATCATGCATGTGATCCCCAATTCGGATTATAAGAGATACATCCGGTTTTTTACCGGCCTTGTTCTGGCGGTGATGTTGGCGGCTCCTGTCCTTAAGCTTTTTGGTATGGGGGACATCTGGCAGAACCTCTACGGGAATGAGACATATCAGGAACAGGTGAAGAAGCTGGAGGATGCGTCGAAGGATTTTCTGGGAGCGGATCATGAATCGGGAAATGCCCGTCAGGAGGAGGTGAGCGGGAAACGTATCTTCATAGAAGAGATCGAAGTGGATTAGGGAGGCTGTGTATGAGGATTCCAAAGGATTTTTCACTGAAAAAGATAAAGAAGGATCAATTGTTGATTATTTTTCTTGCGGGGATCCTGTTGCTTGTCATATCTCTTCCGGCCGGTAAAAAAGGCGGCAGAAACGGGGAAGAGAGCGGGATACGGGGGAGTACGCCGGACGAAGAGTACAGTCAGGACGAATATTTGTACAATCTGGAGCGGCGTCTGGAAAGCGCCCTGTCCCAGATGGCAGGAGTAGGGGATGTGACGGTCATGATCACCCTGAAATCTTCGGCGGAGAAGGTGGTGGAGAAGGATCTTGATATGGCAAAGGAGGCTGTAACCGAGTCGGACAGCCAGGGCGGCGCCAGGTCAACTCAGAATAACAGCCACAGAGAAACGACCGTATATGCGGATGGAAATACACAGGGAGAGCCTTACGTCAGCAAGGAGATCAGCCCGCAGATAGAGGGGGTAGTGGTGATCGCCGGCGGCGGAGGGGATTCGGTGGTGAAACAAAATATTACTGAGGCAGTTCAGGTATTATTTGGGATAGACACGCATAAAATTAGGATAATGAAGAAGAGTTCAAATTAATGTGGCGAAACAGGAGGAAGAACAGTGAAACAAATAGTGAAGAAGAACCAGATTATTATTGCGGCATTGGCTGTCATGATTGCGGCGGCGGGATACCTGAATTATTCGGGGAAGATATTCGGCGGCGACAAGGAGACGGAGACGGCAAGCGCGGATCTTGCCAATCAGGAGCTTCTGGATATTTCGGAGGAGGATCTTGCCAGTGCGTCTGAGGATATTGAGAGCCAGGACGGCGGGGAGGGATCTGACGGCAGCGTGGACGGAACGCCCGGTGAGGCGGTGCTGACGAGCGGTGAGACCAGCGCGGTGGTTGCGGAAGCCAAGGTGACGAGAGAGCAGGTCAGGGCGAAGAACAAGGAATCTCTGCTGGAGATCATTGACAATGAGAGCCTGAGTGAGGAACAGAAGCAGGACGCGGTCAACCAGATGGTGGCGATGACGGATCTGGCGGAGAAAGAGGCGGCGGCAGAGACACTTCTTGCATCCAAGGGGTTTGATGAGGTGGTCATAAGCCTTACCGCGGATACAGCGGATGTTGTGGTCAATGCGGCAGACTTAAGCGATGCTAATCGGGCGCAGATCGAGGATATTGTGACGAGGAAAACGGGTGTGGCGGCACAGAATATTGTGATCACTCCGGTGAATGCGGAAGAGAAGTAAAGAAGGCTGTCTTACAAGCAGCAGGGGTAATTCTTACAGATATTGACAGGATCAAGGAGCAGATCGGGTAAACAGCATTTATAAGAAGTGCAAAGTCTTTATTTCATTTCTAAGGGCTTTGTACTTTTTATTGTTTAACAGAGGAATTTTTTATTTACATTGAAATGGAAGTTGACTATAATAATAAATAGTGTAGATATTAATGGAGGTATTTTTGAAGGACCGGCTGTTTAACGGTCAGCATGTAATTTGAGATATCTCATAAGATACCAGGAGGATGGGAATGGCAAAGGCACAGGTTAAGAAGGCGCAGGTTCAGGCGGAGAATGCAATATTTGCTCTGGATATCGGGACACGGAGCATTATAGGGATGGTTGGAGTCGTTGAGGACGGCAAGGTCAGGATTATTGCCATAGATAAGGAAGAGCATACGGAGCGGGCGATGATCGACGGCCAGATCGAGAATATAGAGAAGGTAACAACACTGGCTAAGAAAGTGAAGGAGCGGCTGGAGGATAAGGTTCATTTCAAACTGAACCGGGTCTGCGTAGCTGCTGCGGGGCGTGCGTTAAGGACGAAGCGCGCGGAGTATGAGATCGACCTTAAGAGTAAGCAGGTGATCGATGATGAAATCATCAGCCGTCTTGAGGCCGGCGCGATCAACAAGGTGGAGGAGGCGTTTGACGCTGAGAACAGCGTCGCGGACGATATGCGCCGTTTTTATCTGGTGGGTTATACCGTATGCCAGTATTATCTGGATGATTACCGGATCTCAAGCCTTAAGGATCACCGGGGACAGAATGTGAAGGTGGATCTGATCGCCACATTTCTCCCCAGCGAGGTGGTGGAGAGTCTCTATACCACGATGAATAAGATTGGTCTTGAGGTGGTCAGCATCACATTGGAGCCGATCGCAGCGATCAATGCGGCGATTCCTGAGAATCTGCGGCTTCTGAACCTTGTCATGGTGGATATCGGAGCCGGGACGTCGGATATTGCGGCGTGTACCGGCGGCAGCGTGACCGGCTATACCATGGCTACGGTTGCCGGTGATGAGGTGACGGAGACGATCATGCGGGAGTATCTGGTGGATTTCGGAACGGCGGAAGAGATGAAGGCGCAGATCGAGCAGGAGGAAGTGGTTACATTTACCGATATCCTGGGATTCGAGCGGAAGGCTTCTAAGGAAGAGGTGCTCCAGTGTATCCAGAGTACGACAGAGCTTCTGAGCAAGGAGATCGCTCAGAAGGTTCTGGAGGTGAACGGCGGCGCTCCGTCGGCATTGTTCCTTGCGGGAGGCGGAAGCAAGCTTGCGGGACTTAAGGAGGGGATCACGGCGGCTCTTTCGATGGATGCGAACCGCGTGGCGATCGCGGGCAATAATTTCAAGATCAGTGCTTTCTCAGATGAGTATGACTTGAACAATCCGGAATATACGACTCCTCTTGGGATCACGGTTTCTTCCGGGTTGAACCTGATTAACGACAGTTTCCGTGTGACCCTGAACGGGAGGGCGGCGAAGCTTTTCCGAAGCGGAAGCTTTACGGCGCTTAATCTCTTGATGATGAACGGTTATAATTTTCAGGATATCCTGGGACGTCCCGGGACGAGCCTTACGGTCACGGTGAACGGTAAGCGCAAGGTCTTCTATGGTACGGCGGCGATGCCTTCTTCGTTATTCATCAATAAGAAGGAGGGGAAGCTGTCTACGGTGATCAATGCGGGCGACTGTATTGATTTTGAACCGGCAGTTCCGGGTATCCCTGCCAAAGCGTGCCTGGGGGATATCGAGGGCGCGGATGAGTGTGCGGAGATCACGCTGAACGGGAAAGTGATGCCTCTTGATACACCGCTTAAGTTTGGGGATGTGATCAGGGTCCGGATGCCGAAGAAGGAGACAGTAGAGGAAGAGAGTATAAAGGAAGCTGCCAAGGAAGAGACGGTGCAGGAAGAATCCGCGGCGAAAGTGGATATGGTCGGAGAGACGATGCAGGAAGAGTTCGCGACGGAACAGGATAGGATCGGGGAACCGGTGCGGGAAGAGGATATAGGCACAGAAACAGTGAAGGAAGAAGTTGTGGAGGAAGTGCCCCTGTCTGCCAAAGAGCCGGTGCAGGAGGTTCCCGGTGCAGGGAATGCAGTTAGAACCGGGCCGGGCGATGTGTCTGGAATGGATGTGGCGGACGGATTAGAGGATTCATTTGCCGCGGAGAATGTGTTTAAGCCGGAAGATTCGCCTGCCTTGGAGAATGTGCTTGAGCCAGACGATTCGATTGCCTTGGAGAATGTGCTTGAGCCGGAGGATGTGTTTGAGGCGGACATAGAGTCCGCTGCGGAGAGTGTGTACAGGGCGGAGGATACTGCCGAAGCGGAGCATGCAGAGTCCGAAGGTTCTAAGTTCGAGGATGTAGAGGCAGTGATCCGGGAGTCAGGGCTTCTGGGATCGCGCGGCAGAAGGTCCGGGAGGGCCGGGGAAGGGCAGATGGTGCTTAATTTCGGACAGGAAGAAAAGAAGGAGCCTGAGATGGTGAGTTTCAGGCTTAATGGTTCTGCGCTTCGTCTGCCGGTAAAGGAGGAAGGGAATCCATATTATCTGATGGATATGATTCAGTATTCGGGGATTAATGTGCACAATCCCAAGGGGAAGATCAATCTGGCGGTGAATGGGGAGCCGGGGATGTTCCAGCAGTCTCTTAAGCCGGGGGATGATATTGTGATTGAGGAAGGGGAATTGTGATAAGATGAATGAGGCATAGATAACAATTACTGTATCTATGCCTATTTATGATTATTATAACCCCGTATTTTAGAGAATATTCAATTGTTGTTTTAATGCATCTTGGAGAACCTGTGAAAAATTCAATCCGGCAGCAACAGCAGAATCGTTAAGCCAAGAGGGAATGGATAAAGTTTTTTTCACGGCTGTTTTATTCATGAGTCTGCGATATACAGCGGTATCACAGGAAATATATGTTGCAAATTCGTTGCCATTTACGTCTAGTGCATTGATAGAAGAAGCATCGGGAATTTCGCGTTTCAAGTCTTCTAAGTGGGTGAGCATAAGGGACAGAGCATCTTGTGCCATATTCATTCCATCTTCAAGATTATCCCCACATGTATAACATCCATCAAGATCTGGAAAGTTAATTGAAAAATGGCCCCCGTCTTCAGGGGTAAATATTGCCGGGTAGATATATTTAGCCATAGTATTATTTCTCCTTTCTTTATATAGTTTTATAAATTCCTGCAGCCTTTAGAATATTATTTGCTGTTCCTGTCGGAAGTTCTTTGCTGCGATGCCGGGGAATTTGAAATTCTTTTCTGGTATCGGGATTGAACCAGATTTCGTGATTCCTGCCTTCTCGAAGTAAGTAGCAGTTAGTTTACTTTTTTATTATTCTAATTATCTCCGATACCTTCGCCATGGTCGCATTCCTTTCTTAATCTTATTATACTATTATATATGATAAAAATGCACGTATCAAGATTAAATACATAAATGATACGTATAATATAAAATAAAAAATGTAATGAATCATGATACTTCATTACATTTTTTTATATGCAAAATCCTTAAAATCTTCATTTATCTACGTTATATTACCACGCAAAAATCAATTTGTCAACATTTTGGCTGATTGTGCGCTGGATTCTGATGGCATTTCTGCCAATTTCACCTGCAAAAAGCATCTTTTTTTCATTGAACCAGCGAAAATTCAAGAGAAAATCGTTTTATCGCCGTCAAAATTCTAGTCAAATTTTGTTATGTCGGACATTTCCAAAAAAATAATTGAAAGAAACACCAAAATTCAGCTTTTCTGTGTATAGCTTTTTATTTTTCCGCCGTCAAAATTCTGGTCAAAGCAACTGGAAGATATGGAAAACAGGGAAGAATCGGCGCAATGTAATGAAGTATCATGCTTCATTACATTTTGACGGTAATCATTGGACAGGAAAGGAGCCGCGGGGTATGAAAATCGAATTATTTGAACATAATCAGACAGCCTACCGAGCGGCTCTTTCTATGCTGAAAACCGCAGGGAAAGCGGCGGTCATCCATCCGACCGGAACGGGGAAGTCCTTCATAGGGTTCAAGCTGTGTGAAGATTTCCCGGAAGAGAGGGTTGTCTGGCTGTCGCCGTCAGAGTATATCTTCAAGACACAGATGGAGAATCTGAGAAAGAGCGGTGCGAAGGAGCCTGAAAATATCAGCTTCTATACTTATGCGAAGCTTGCGGGGATGCCAAGGGAAGAGCTTCGGATGATCTGCCCGGATTATATCATATTGGATGAATTCCACCGCTGCGGGGCGAGAACCTGGGGACAGGGAGTAGGGAATCTTCTTGCCATGTATCCGGACGCACCGGCGTTGGGGCTGTCGGCAACTGCGATCCGTTATCTGGATAATCAGCGGGATATGTCCGATGAGCTGTTTGACGGGAACGTTGCTTCGGAGATGACATTGGGGGAGGCGATCGTGCGGGGCATCTTAAATCCGCCGAAGTATGTACTATCGGCATTCTCCTATCAGAAGGAGCTTAGACGGTATGAGGAGCGGGTGCAGAGGGCGGGGAGTAAGGCTGTCCGCTGTGAGAGTGAGAAATTATTGGAAGAGCTGCGCCGTGCGCTTCGGCAGGCGGATGGGTTGGAAGAGATCTTCTGTAAGCATATGAGGAATCCTGCGGGGAAATATATTGTCTTTTGTGCCGGTTATGAGCACATGACGGAAATGGTCGGGAAGGCTCAGGAATGGTTTGCGCAGGTAGATGCATCGCCGCATATTTACTCTGTCTATTCCGAGGATCCGGCGGCGGATCGGGCATTTGCGGAATTCAAGACGGATGAAAGCAGTCATTTGAAATTATTGTACTGTATCGACATGCTGAACGAGGGCGTGCATGTGGAGGATGTGGACGGAGTGGTCCTGCTTCGGCCTACCGTGTCGCCAATCATCTACAAGCAGCAGATCGGGCGGGCACTGTCGGCGAGCAAGAAAAGGGATGCGGTCATTTTCGATATTGTGATGAATATAGAGAATCTCTACAGTATCGGCACGATCGAAGAGGAGATGCAGATTGCCGTGTCTTATTATCATTTTCTGGGGCGGGATGAGGAGATTGTAAATGACCGGTTTCGCGTGGAAGATGAGGTAAGGAACTGTATCACGCTTTTTCAGAGGTTAGATGAGACGCTGACGGCAAGCTGGGATCTGATGTATGATTGTGCGAAGCGGTATTATGAGCGGCACGGCAATCTGGAGATTCCGGTGAAATATCAGACGGAAGAGGGCTATGGTCTTGGCCGGTGGCTTCTGACGCAGCGGAGGGTCTATGCCGGTGAGAAATACGGCGTGCTTGGCGCGGACCGTGTTCGCAGACTGAACCAGATCGGTATGGTCTGGGAAAGCAGCCGGGATCTTGCATGGGAAAGGTATTTCCGTGAAGCGAAGAACTATTATGAGGAGCATGGAAATCTGAATACGAATGTCCATACGGTGACGGATTCCGGGATACGTCTTGGCGCGTGGATCACTAAGCTTCGAACCTACCGTAAAAGCGGGATTCAGAAAGCATATCTGTCAGAAGAGAGGATCCGTCTGCTTGACGGGATCGGGATGATCTGGGATGTGCCGGACTATCTGTGGGAGGAGAATTTCGCGGAATGTATGGAGTATTACCGGGAGCATGGGAATCTTGACATCCCCAATGCCTATTGTTCGCTGAAGGGACTTAAGATCGGTGGGTGGATCAGGCGGCAGAGGCTTCTGAGGAATGGAAAGACCAACGGCGCGAAGCTTAGTCAGGAACAGATCACAAAGCTTGATTCTATTGGAATGGTCTGGAAAACGAAGCCGGAGCAGAAGTGGGATAAGGGTTATGCGGAGGCGAAGCTCTACTATGAGGCAAACGGGAATCTGAATGTTCCGGCGTCTTATGTCAGTCCGGCCGGGTATAAGCTTGGAGGATGGATCGCAGATCAAAGAGAGAAGGGCAAAGAGAAGCATTTGCCAAAGCGGCGGGAGATGCTTGACGCAATCGGAATGGTCTGGGTGAAGCCGGATCCCTGGGAGGTTCGTTATCAGCTTGCGAAAGCCTATTATGAGGAGCATGGGGATCTGAAGATTCCGCTTAAGTACCGAGCGGATGGGGTGTGGCTGGCAAAATGGGTCAATGAGCAGAAACACATATACGCAGGAAACCGGGGAGGGAAGACGCTGCGGGAAGATCAGGTGCGGAGGCTGAATGAGATTGGGATGGACTGGGGAAGTCAAAAGGCAGTTCAGAAAAGTATTGCATAAGGACGAGGAGCGTTCAGCATGGACTGGGATTGTGTTAAAGAGTGTGCAGCGGACTAGCAGTCTGGCATTTGTAAAAAATATGGATGAATTACCATAATTATTTTATATATTTTCTGTTGGTATAAGCGGAGGGTATCCGGAAAACAGTAATTCACCGTGGGATAGAGAACAAATAAAGGAATTTAGTACTGAAAAAATGTAACAAATTAATTAAGAAAAGGGAGTGGTTCACAGATGGAGGAGAGGCAGATCGCGTTCTCGCCGCCGGATATCACGGATCTGGAGATTGCGGAAGTAATCCAAACGCTGAAAAGCGGATGGATCACCACTGGTCCGAGAACGAAATTATTTGAACAGAAAATTGCCGAATACTGTGGGGTGAAGCGGGCGGCTGCGTTGAATTCTGCTACCGCATGTCTGGAAGCAGCTTTAAGATTCTTAGGTATAGGCGAAGGCGATGAAGTGATCACTTCTGTATATACATATACGGCATCCGCTAGCCCGGTATGCCATGTGGGGGCTAAGCTGGTGCTTGTAGATGTGGAAAAAGACAGTTTCGAGATGGATTTTGATGCGTTGGAACGGGCGGTCACGGAGAAGACCAAAGCAATTATCCCGATAGATCTGGGAGGGGTGATGTGCGATTATTCCCGGATCTTTGATATTGTGGAGAGGAAACGTGCACTGTTTCGTCCGAAAAATGAGATCCAGGAAGCCATCGGAAGAGTGGCCGTGGTAGCGGACAGCGCTCACGCGTTCGGTGCAAAGCGGAAGGTAAGGGGGAGCTGGAAAAACTGCGGTGTTGCTGCAGATTTTACCAGTTTCTCTTTTCACGCAGTGAAAAACCTGACTACAGCGGAGGGCGGGGCGCTCACCTGGAATCCGATTGAAGGGATCGATGATGACTGGATCTATCAGCAGTTTATGCTGTATTCCCTGCACGGGCAGTCGAAGGATGCATTGGCGAAGACCAAGCTTGGAGCATGGGAGTATGATATTGTATCGCCGGCTTATAAATGTAATATGACAGATATCATGGCGGCAATCGGTTTGAAACAGTTGGAGCGGTATCCGGGAATCTTGGATAGAAGACGGGAGATTATCGGCAGGTATGACCAGATTTGTGATGAATTGGGTGTTCTACATATGGAACACTACGGAAACGATTTTGCAAGCTCGGGACATCTGTATCTGGCAAGGCTTCCGGGAATGGATGAGGCCAAGAGAAATGATATGATCCTTCGAATGGCCAAGAGGGGGATTGCATGTAATGTACATTATAAACCCTTGGCCATGATGAGCGCTTATAAGGCGATGGGGTGGAGGATAGAGGAATTTCCGAATGCTTATGGCTATTATCGGAATGAGGTGACGCTGCCGCTGCATACGAGGCTGACAGAAGGAGATGTGGAGTATGTGGCTGCAGGGCTGCGGGAGGTTATTAGAGAGATATGTGGCGAAATTGGAGCGAACTGCCTGAATGGATGCAGATTCCAGAAGTCAGAGAGTACTATGAGATCCTTTCCAAACGAAAGAAAAGTCTGATAGTTAAACGTGTTTTTGATCTGGCTATTTCATTTATTCTGTTGATTATAGCGGCAGCGCCGATGATGGTAATCGCAGCCGCTATTGCAATCGATTCTCCTGGAGGTATCTTTTACCGGCAGGAGAGAGTAACTGCATATGGGAAAAGATTTATGATACATAAATTCCGAACAATGGTAGTATATGCAGATACGATAGGAACGCAAGTTACAGCAAGAAATGATAACAGAATTACCAAAATAGGAAAGTTTTTACGAAAATATCGTTTGGATGAATTACCGCAATTGATTGATATATTAATTGGTAACATGTCATTTGTGGGGACCAGACCAGAAGTGGTTAAATATGTGAAAGCATATACGAAGGAAATGAGGGCGACTTTACTGTTGCCAGCAGGTGTGACTTCAGAAGCCAGTATCCGTTATAAGGATGAGGCGGATCTGCTCAGTGAAGCGGAGGATGTTGACAGAATATATATAGAAAAGGTACTGCCTGGAAAGATGGAATATAACCTTGAAAGTATCAGGAGGTTTGGACTCTTCAGGGAATTAAAGACAATGATCAGAACTGTGATTGCAGTAGCTTAGGGACTGAGACGATATGAATATATTATTGATTAATCATTATGCTGGATCGCCGGAGATGGGAATGGAGTTCCGCCCTTATTATTTTGCCAGGGAGTGGGTGAGAGCGGGACATCATGTTCAGATTATTGCAGGAGATTTTTCACATTTGAGAAAAGAAAATCCTAAGGTCAAAAAGGACCTGCAGTATGAAGAGGTGGATGGGATCCAATATTGCTGGATAAAAACGGGCAGATACGAAGGAAACGGTCTTAGCAGAGCATTAACAATGTTTAGATTCTGCTATAAGCTTCGGAAGCATGCGGATAGGATTTTAGAAAAGGCAAAGCCGGATGTAATCATTACATCATCAACATATCCGTTAGATACATTTCCGGCGCAGTATATGAGAAAAAAGTGTCATGCAAAATTAATTCATGAAGTACATGATATGTGGCCTGCTACATTAATTGAATTGGGCGGTATGTCCAAATACCACCCTTTTGTACAGATGATTCAGATCGGTGAAAATTCGGCGTACAGGAAATCTGATAAAGTAGTTTCATTGCTTCCATGTGCAAAAGATTATATGGTCAGGCATGGGATGAAGGCGGATAAATTCGTATGTATTGAAAATGGAGTAGTAGATGATGATTGGAAGAATCCGCTGCCGCTTCCGCAAGGGATAGAAAGGGAATTAACAGTTCTGAAAGAAGACGGAAAATTCATCGTAGGCTATTTTGGAGGACATGCATTGTCTAATGCATTGGGCAATCTTTTGAAAGCGGCGGAGAAAATCCATAATGATAAAATCCATTTTGTATTGGTCGGAAAAGGAATAGAAAAAGAAAAACTTAAGACCTATGCAAAAGAGCACAGGCTTCAGAATATATCCTTTTTCCCGTCGATTCAGAAAGGAAGTATCCCGAATCTATTGAAATATTTTGATATTTCATATTGCGGGGCAAAGGAATCTGTGCTCTATCAGTACGGGATTAGTTTAAATAAAATTTACGATTCTTTATATGCCGGAGTTCCGATACTTTTAGCATTCCATGCAAATGGAAATTTGATTGAAAAATATCATTGCGGTGCAGTTTCAAAAGGAGAACCGGCAGAAATTGCGAAAAAAATAGAAGATTTATTCAGTATGGAAAATGAAGAAAAAATGAAGATGGGTGCTAATGGAAAAAAAATAATAGAAGAGAAATATTTGATATCTAAATTAGCACTTGATTTTATAAATATTATGAGTTAGGCAGGAGAAAGATGAAAGAAAAATTACTGAAAAAAATCAAGGAAAAAAATTTGACGGTTGGTGTGGTCGGATTGGGATATGTTGGCCTTCCATTGGCAGTTGAAAAAGCAAAGGCAGGATTTAAAACGATAGGGTTTGATGTTCAGGAAGAAAAAGTGAATCTGGTGAATGAGGGGCATAACTATATTGGTGATGTGGTTGACAGCGATCTGAAAGGCCTGGTTGAGAATGGGATGTTTAAAGCCACTTCGGATTTTGGATTTATCAAGGATGTGGACTTTGTTGCAATCTGTGTGCCGACACCGCTGGACAAGCATCAGCAGCCGGATATCAGCTATGTACGGTCATCTACAGAAGCTATCTCCAAACATCTGACGAAGGAGACAATGGTGGTCTTAGAATCTACTACTTATCCGGGAACTACAGAGGAGTTGGTAAGGCCGATTTTGGAAAAGGGTTCCGGGTTAAAATGCGGGGAAGACTTTTATCTCGGCTTTTCACCGGAGAGGGTAGATCCGGGGAATTTGATTTATAAGACAAAGAATACGCCGAAAGTAGTCGGCGGGATTGGAAAGGATGCCACAGAAGTAATAGCAGCTATGTACCGAACTGTTTTGGACGGCGATGTTGCGGAAGTATCGTCCCCGGCTATTGCGGAGATGGAAAAGATTCTGGAGAATACATACCGGAATATTAATATTGGTCTGATCAATGAGTTGGCGATTCTGTGTGACCGTATGGGAATCAGTATATGGGAGGTTATTGATGCGGCGAAGACGAAGCCTTATGGCTTCCAGGCTTTTTATCCGGGACCGGGACTTGGAGGGCATTGTATTCCGTTAGACCCTTATTATCTGTCATGGAAGGCGAGGGAATATGGATTCCATACATCCATGATCGAAAGCTCCATGATGATAAATGATAAAATGCCGGAGTATTGTGTTGACCGTGCAGCCAGGATCTTAAATAGGTTTGAGAAGTCATTGAAGGGTTCCAAAGTTCTGGTAGTGGGAGTTGCTTATAAGCAGGATATTGATGACTATCGGGAAAGTCCTGCATTAGAGGTGATTGAAGGATTAAAAGAATCCGGAGCTGTCGTAGAGTATTATGATCCATGGGTGACAGAATATAAATATCACGGACAAAAGACAAAGGGATTAACAGAGATCACACCGGAGCAGATAGAGAGCTATGATCTGCTGATGATAACAGCGGCGCATTCAAATGTAGATTATGAAATGCTTCAGAAGCATGCGAAGGCTGTATTTGATACAAAGAATGTGATGAAATATGTTGTGGAACGGGAGAATATTGAAGTTTTATAAGTAACATAGGAAAAGGAATCCAATATGAAAATAGTAACGGTGGTGGGCGCAAGACCACAATTTATAAAAGCAGCAGCGGTATCCAGAATAATACGCAAACAACACGAAGAAATATTGATTCATACAGGGCAGCATTATGACAATAATATGTCGGATATATTTTTTGATGAGTTGCGTATTCCTAAGCCAGATAAGAACTTGAACGTAGGCTCAGGAAGCCATGCCAAACAGACGGCAGAGATGATGATAGGCATTGAACAGGCGTTAATAGATGAAAGGCCGGACTGTCTGCTGATTTATGGAGATACCAATTCTACATTGGCCGGAGCTATTGCCGCTTCTAAAGTACACGTCCCGGTAGTCCATGTAGAGGCGGGACTGCGATCTTATAACAAAAATATGCCGGAAGAACAGAATCGTGTGTTGGCAGACCATATCTCTGACTTGTTATTATGCCCTACAGATACAGCGGTAGAGAATCTTAAAGATGAAGGGATTACAGAAGGGGTGTATCAGGTAGGAGATGTGATGTGTGATGCTGTTTTGTACTATTCTAAAATGATGGAATCACATGGCCGGAAGGATTATTTTGCACGGTTTGCCGGATTATTTGGAAATATTCCTGTATTAGACAGTTGGTATATGGCAACGATCCATCGCGCGGAGAATACGGACCGGATCGAGAAGATCCGGGAAATATTAGGTGCATTTGAGGAATTGGATTCGCCGGTGATATTTCCGGTTCATCCCCGCACAAAGGGGATGGTGGAACAATTACACCAGCAATATGCCTATCGGAATGTCATATTTATTGAACCGGTTGGTTATTTGACCATGCTTTATCTTGTAAAACACGCAATGAAAACGATTACGGATTCTGGAGGTTTACAGAAAGAAACCTACATATTAGATACTCCTTGTATAACGGTAAGGGATCAGACAGAATGGGTAGAAACTTTGAGGGGAAACTACAATATTTTGGCCAAACCAGATAAAGAAGATATTTTAAATAAAATATATCAGACACAAACGGACACAAAAGCGAAGGAAGATTATTATGGAGACGGACATGCATCAGAGAAGATATGTGATCTTTTGAGCTATGTAAAGAGAGGTGAAAGAAAATGAAATACGGATTGATTGGCTGTGGCAGGATTGCAACTAACCATATAAAGGCCGTACTCAATAATAACTTGGAGTTTGTTGCCGTATGTGATATTGAAGAATCACAAATTAATAATTTGCTTGCAAAACATGGACTGGATAAAGATACGGCGATCAAGCATTATATAGATTATAAGAAGATGATAGAGCAAAATAAACTGGATCTGGTTGCAATTGCAACAGAGAGCGGGAATCACGCGGAAATTGCTCTATACTGTATCGATCATGGTATTAACTGTATTATTGAAAAGCCAATAGCCATGAGTATTCAAGAGGCAGACCAGATTATCCGGCGTGCAGAAGAAAAAGGTGTGAAGGTGTCGGCTTGTCATCAAAATCGTTTTAATATAGCAGTACAAGAAATGAGAAAGGCTGTAGAAGCGGGGAGATTTGGAAAATTGTCGCATGGGTCTGTTCATGTACGGTGGAATCGGAATATTGATTATTATACGCAGGCGCCTTGGAGAGGAAAATGGGCATCCGACGGCGGTGCATTGATGAATCAATGTATTCATGGAATTGATCTTCTGCGATGGATGATGGGGGATGAGGTAGAAGAAGTTTACGGACAGACACGTCAGCAGTTCCATGATTATCTGGAAGCAGAGGATGTTGGGATGGCGGTAATTAAATTTAAAAACGGGGCTGTTGCAACGATTGAAGGTACAACAAATGTGTATCCGCGTAATCTTGAAGAAACATTGTATCTTTTTGGAGAGAATGGCACAGTTAAGCTGGGAGGAACATCTACCAATAATATTGATGTATGGCAATTTGCAGATGAGACGGAAGCGGACCATAAGAATAAAGGACTGGAAGAAGCAACCAGTAATGTATATGGGAATGGGCATACCAGCCTGTACACAGATGTTATTGATGCGGTAAAAAATGACAGAAGACCTTATGTGGATGCGGTGGCAGGGCGAAATGCTTTGGAATTGGTATTGGCAATATATAAGAGTCAGAAAGATGGAAAACCGGTGAAGTTGCCGCTTGATGATTTTGCATCGGCTGAAATGGCAGGAGAATTCTAATGGATTATTTTGTACATGAGAGCAGTTATGTAGACGCGGATGTAAAGATAGGAGAAGGAACGAAGATATGGCATTTTTGCCATATTCAAAAAGGTGCTAGAATTGGAAAAAACTGTTCATTCGGGCAGAATGTGAATATTTCTAATAATGTAATTGTTGGAAATGATTGTAAAGTGCAGAACAATGTATCCATTTATGAAGGAGTAGTATTGGAAGACGGAGTATTCTGTGGTCCGTCTTGTGTATTTACGAATGATCTGACTCCGCGTGCCAGATATCCGAAAGGAAGAGAAGGATATAAGAAGACATTGATAAGAGAAGGTGCGAGTATCGGAGCGAATGCGACGATTGTCTGCGGGCATATCATTGGTAAATATGCTATGGTAGCGGCGGGCGCAGTTGTGACGAAGGATGTGCCGGATTATGCGCTGGTAGCGGGGGTTCCGGCTAAAATAATTGGAAGAATAGATGAAAAAGGAAAATCTATTGCTAAGGGGAATAGGTAGAATGAGAATTTGTTTTCTTGCACCGGCTAATAGTTCACATATTAAGAAATGGTGTAAATGGTTTAATGATCACGATAACAAGACATATGTTGTGTCATTTGTGAAAGATGATATAAAAGGTACATATGTCTATCACATTGATTCTGGTGTTGATTCCAATGCAAGCGATTCCAGTAAGATAAAATATCTATTTAAAGCAAGAAAAGTTAAAAAAATAATTACTCAGATCAATCCAGATATAGTAAATGTGCATTATGCAACAAGTTATGGTACGGTGGCTGCCTTGGCAGGAATAAAAAAATATGTGCTTTCAGTTTGGGGGTCGGATATTTATGATTTTCCAAATAAAAGTATGCTTCATAAAATGATGCTGAAATATAGTTTGAAAAAGGCGACATATCTCTTTTCTACCAGTCAGGCTATGGCTGATGAAGCACATAAATATACAGATAAAAATATTGAAATAACTCCATTTGGGGTTGATTTACAAATGTTTACTCCTGCAAAACGGAATAGACCGTATCATGTGAGTGAGGATGGAAGATTTATTGTAGGAACAGTAAAATCATTATTGCCAAAGTATGGAATTGATTATTTGATTGAAGCTGTTTCCTTAGTAAAAAGAAAGCACCCAGAAATTCCTATTGAATTGAGAATTGCAGGTAAAGGAGAATATGAAAAAGAATATAAAAAGTTGGCTAAAATCAAAGGAATAGATGAAATAGCGACATGGTTAGGATTTGTTTCACAGAATGACGCAGCAAAAGAATGGGCAAACATGGATATTGCAATTATTCCTTCCACTTTGGAATCAGAATCATTTGGAGTATCGGCAGTGGAAGCACAGGCCTGCGGTACACCTGTTATTATTTCAGATATTCCAGGATTGATGGAAGCAACATCTCCAGGAAAAAGCAGCGTAGTTGTTCCAAGAAATAATTCAGAAGCAATTGCAGAAGCAATTGTTGATTTGTTTCAAAATCATGAGAAAAGAATAAAAATGGGGCAAGAAGGAAGAAAATACGTATCTAATCGATATGATATTGATTTTTGTTTTAGAAATATAGAAAATGCTTTCGCTAATATGATCAGGGAAATGGAATAGTGAGGATTACATATAGAAAAATTGAAAAAGTATCAGAGAACATAAAAAGGGATTGGAAGTGGGGGAATCCGTATGGAAAAAAGATGTATTTTTCATATACCTGATTATCTTGATCCAGATCGTGCATCAGCATCGCAAATACGACCTGGAAAAATGATAAATGCATTTGAACAAATTGGCTATAGAGTAGATATTGTTCAAGGGTATGGAAAACAAAGAAAGATTAAAATAGAAGAAATAAAAAAAAATGTAAAATGTGGAGTGAAGTATGATTTCTTATATTCTGAAAGTAGTACAACACCAACACTATTGACGGAAAGACATCATTTACCAGTTTATCCCTTTTTAGATTTTAATTTTTTTAAATTTATAAAAAAAAATAAAATTAAAATAGGATTATTTTATAGAGATATGTATTGGAAATTCCCAGAATATAAAAATGATATTAATGGTATTAAAAATTATATTGCATGTTGGATGTATCGATATGACTTGAGAAAATATAAGAAAATGTTAGACAAATTTTATTTACCGACAGTAGAAGGATATATATATTTAGAAAATGAAATTCCGAATCAAATTGTAGATGAGCTGCCTCCAGGGTGCGAATATGAGGATGTGTTAGCAAATAATGGTGAAGTTAATAAAGGAAAAATTGTTTTATTATATGTTGGTGGATTAGGTGCACATTATAGAATTCATGATATATTGAAAGCAGTAAATGATTTATCTCAGATAGAATTGGTTATTTGCTGTAGAAAAGACGAATGGGAAAAAGAGTATAAAAATTATGAACAATATATAGGGAAAAATATTCATATTTGTCATGAGAG
>Ga0137308_100659_pt1 | contig 50015 bp, 45 predicted proteins | sample Inofrocosms_June_FD_97181 | JGI IMG/M metagenome (GOLD analysis project Ga0137308, IMG submission 97181) | Mouse cecal microbial communities from Vienna, Austria - N-Acetylneuraminic and N-Acetylglucosamine D2O microcosms_June | ecosystem: Host-associated > Mammals > Digestive system > Large...
CCCGGCTAAACAGGCAGCAAAAGTTTCTCCCATAGCGGCAATATCCGGCAATACAGAAACAAACAAAAAAATCGTCCATGCGGCAAATACAAGGTTATTCAAAGTAGAAACTTCCCTTGGCATCCACCATGCAACAGGAACTAAGAAAAACCTGATTCTTATGACAGGCTCCTTTGCACTTACAATCATGCTGTTTTTAACTTTTTCAGCGTGCCTTGATATTGTTCATAAGCTGCTTCCATCAGCGAGTGATTTCACTCCAGACATTACGATTAGCAGCCAGGATGAATCTAACTCCATAGATAAAAGTATATCAGAAAAAATTTCTGATATATCGGGGGTAAAGTCTGTTTTTGGCATGATGTACAGCTTAGAATATCCCACAGAAATTAATGGAAATGTATCAACGGTTGATTTGTATTCCTATAGGGATACCATGATGGACAGTTTTAAAAAATCTGTTATAAGCGGAAATATATCAAAAGTGTACGGAAATTCTCAATATGTAATGGCAATCTACAGTGACCATACAGGACTGGATGTAGGAGATAAAATAAAAATAGGAAGAGAAGAACTTGAAGTTGCGTGTGTTATGTCCGAGGGCGTAGGAAGTGTCAGCGGTTCAGCGGTTGTAGTATGTTCAGAAGAAACCTACATACGTCTAATGGGCGGACAAGGCTATGCTATGTTAAGTGTTGTATTGGAAAAAGATGTATCTGATACAGCGATAAACAAAATTTATAATCTATCAGAAGGAAATGTAATTGCAGACAATAGAGAGGAAAATGATGAAGTCAGTGGTTCATATTGGGTGTTCCGGATTGCGGCGTACAGTTTTCTTACTATCATTTCTCTAATAACCATATTGAACATTATGAACAGCGTTTCAATGGGGGTATCTGCAAGAATTAAACAATATGGGGCTATGCGTGCTGTTGGCATGGGAAGCAAGCAGGTTACAAAAATGATAACTGCTGAAGCCGCCACATACGCTATCTGCGGTATGGCTGTTGGAATTATACTTGGACTGTTGCTTCATTATCTGATTTACACGAAGATTGTTATTACTCATTTTGGCGGCGCATGGAATATTCCTTTTAGTACTATTGTCATTGTATTGTTGTTGGTTGTTTTTTCTTGTATTATATCAGTCTATGCGCCGGCAAAACGTATACGTAATATGCAGATTACAGCAACGATTAACGAGTTATAAGATTTTATCTTAAATGCTCTGCTCCACGGGTTTATTAAGTATTTGCAATAGACATACAAGAAACACGCACTTTTTAGTGCCTTAATTTTACGGTGGCTTTTGAAAACAAAGCTGCCGTTTTTTTTGGAAAATTAAAATGAAATGGGTTAAATCAGGAGGTAAATAATGAGAAAGAGGAAATTAAAAATATCGCTCCATAGAATAAGTGAAACAAAAAAATTACGGATGGTTTTACACATCAGGGTGTACCGCAAGGAAGAAATTTCACTGTGGTACACCTTTTTTAATGGTGCGAAATTTGTCTGATTTTAACTTTTGTTGTAGTTTATCCGTTGCGTATTTGTGTGCAAAATCTGGCTGGAACGGTTCCGCTTTTGGAAGGGGATTCCGCTTGGGGTTACTGCTTTATTGAGGGCTGTTTTGAGAGCATGGCTCCAATACAAATAGGTTTAAAAGGAAATACATTAAGAGATTTTTTAGATAAAAGTATTTGCCGTATAGAAGATTGTACTCCATTGGTGAGAAAATGGAATGAACAGAGAAAAAAAGGAAATCTAAATTCAAAAAAATTGCCATTAGAAAAGATATATCCTGTCAAAGATAAAGCAATTAGAAACAGGCTTGCTATGAAATAGTAATTATCTTATGTTTTGTGTATTGTGGGAAACTTATGAAACGGACGTGCAAGAGCTCTGGTTTTTAATTGTAAAATACTATTAACCATGGTATAATTATAAACACAATATATGCAGTCGTTATAAAGTATTTATTATATGGGTTTAGTGGTTTATAATTTAAGGAGGCAGTGGTATGATGGAGGAAACCAAAAAAATCGCAGAATTTTTCCAGTGTGGGTACAAGATATTTAAAAAGGGAAGTGAACCAGATAAATTGGAGGATGCTTACTACAAGGCATTTGAAGAAGGTAAGGAAAAAGGGTTCTGGCCTGTGATACTGGTGATAGAAGAAACATGGACTGCAGAAAATTTTATAGAAGAATATTATGGAGATGGTTATGACAGGGAAAAGTTAATCCAGGAATGTGGTGATAATGGAAAGGAACTGCTTGAAGAAGTTTATAATAGATATATAAAAGAATATTATGATGATGAAGAGGAACTTATTGGCAGGGATACATATAGTGGATATCTAGATTTTGATGAAGATGAATACTATAATGAAGAAGAGGACGACGATGAAGAATATGATGATGATAATGAACTAAATCATTTCTGTAGTTATCTTTCTTATAATAATGAAGATATCCTTATTTCAGATGTCTTGCTTCTTGAAGTTCCAGTAAAGAATCCATGGGAAATCATTGCCTGGTTTCCCTTTGGCGGATGGAATGAGTGTCCAATGCCAGAAGATATGATAGCAATATGTAAATACTGGTATGAAGCTTATGGAGCGGTACCAGCAGTTTTTACTTCTGATATAATAGAGTTTTATGCTCCAGATAAAATAAAAGGGGCAGACAGCATAGAAACTGCCAAAGAGCATTTTGCTTTCTGTACAGACAGGGTTTTACAAGGAACAATGACATATACATTAGCAGAACTTGCTGACTGTATTGAAAATTCAACTGTATGGTATTTCTGGTGGGATTAGACCCAGGGTAAGAAAAATATGCTTGCAATTTTACAAATAAATATACAATGGACAAAAGAGAACCGCACTCCAGCAGGTTCTCTTTGCCGGAAGAGCTATTATAAGCCTGTAGTAATAGAAAATGATGTTAATCTTTCAGGAGATTAGATTTTTCTAAAGAAGTGCAGGACAGAAATGGGGGATTAAAATGGATTACCAGAAACTGCAGGATTGTTTGGAACAATGGAGTAGTATATATAAAAGAACTGACCCAGAATCAGGTTATTATAAAAAAGATAAGGCAACAGAAGAAGAAATTTTTGAAACAGAAGCAAGGCTTGGCGCTGTACTTCCTAAAGAACTAAGGAATTTCTTTTTAGAGTATTCAAAAGCATTACATTTTTATGCTGACTTGCCAGAAGGATTAGAGCTGCCAGAAGAACTTAATGAGATATTTTCTGCATATATTATGCTTTCACTTGATGAGGTTGTTAATGCAGAAGCAGCCAGGAGAAGCTGGGCAAAAGATTGTTTTAATAATATGAATGATGAATATGATAAAGTCTGGCATAATAAATTTGGAATTATGAAAGTTCCAAATGGAGATATAATAGCGCTTGATATAGGGAAAAATCCAGCCAACCCGCCTGTTGTATATCTTAGCCATGATGATGGCGAAGGGCATGGGGCTGTTCTTGGGGAAACTTTTTATAAATATCTGGAAGCCATAGCAGAAATTGGATTTTGTGGCAACGAAGACTGGCAGATGCTGCCATTTATAGAAAATATGGAATATGGAATTAACCCTGCATGTAAAAATGCAGGCGTATATAAAAAATTGTTAGAAGAATATAAGAAATGAGGCTGTTTATGCAAGAAAAGAAAATAATAAAGGTAACAGATAAAATTATCCATATAAAAGATATACATTCTGTAGGTATTATTGGTGACCCTGGATGTGAAGGCCTTGGAACATATAACATGAAAATATATGCGGGAGCTTTGGAAGAAAGTGCCAAAGATGATATTACTATTGTTGCAGGTGACCTTGTACCAGCTGGTAATAAAAGTTATTACAGAAAAATACAGGATATAACAGAAGAACTTGCAGGAAATAATGTTTATGTACTTAGAGGAAACCATGATACGGGAGATTATACAGAATATTTTGGAGAGAAGAATTATGCCCTTATTGCAGAAAAATTTACTATAATAGTACTGGATAATGCAATGCGTGTATTTGATAATGAAGGGCTTATGCTTTTGTCACAAGTGCTTGCAATGGATGAAGTAAAACAGGCAGTTATTACATTCCATATCCCAGTGCCAAATAATTTTATTAAAAATTCTGTTACAGAAGAAGAATTTTCACGTTTAAAGGAAGCTTATAATCCATGGAAAGATAAAGTAAAATATATGGTATGCGGTCATGTACATTCACTGTTTGAAGATAATGTGGATGGTATACCACTTATATGTACTGGCGGTGGCGGTGCAATGATTGAGGATGTATCAGAAAATATCCGTGCCTGTGATGTGGAGCACCATATAATCCACCTTTATGAAGAAGAAGGGGTGTTAAAGCATAATGTTGCCAATCTTCCAGATGATTGTTATAACCGTGAACGCAAGGATTTTGTTTTAAAAGGCCAGCTTGAGGAAACAGTAAAAGGTGAACTGATGGCACATCTTAAATACCTGATGTTTGCAGAAAGGGCAAGACGCAGGGGAATGGATAAAATTGCTAACTTGTTTGATGCACTTGCTGCTTCTGAATATTATCATGCAAGAAATTTTTACTCAGTTCTTGAAAGACCTGCATCATTTATGGAATCTGCAGGTACATTTATACCAGGAGAAAAATTTGAATATAATTATATATATAAAACAATGGAAGAATATGCAGGAAACCACCAGAGCCCGCTTGCAAAACAAGCTTACCAGGGAGCAGCAGCGGCAGAGAAAGAACATGCACGTCTTTTAGAATCTGTAAGAGATATGGAATCATTTACAGAAGAAAATATATATGTCTGTCCAATATGTGGATATATTATGGAAGGAGAGGATATTCCAGAACGTTGTCCTGTATGTGGCGGTCCACAAAGACAATTTGAAAGGTTTCAGGCAGAACAGGGCAAAGGGGATTTATGACTGAAAAGGAACAAATAATAAAAGTTTATAACAGAATTAAAAATATGCCACATTCAAAAGAACATATTAATATTTTATATGGATTAATACAGCGTGCAGATATTATTAAAGACCATTATCTCCAGAAATATTTAAGATGGATGTATGCTTCAGAACTTATGGAATGTGGCGACCAGGGAAAGGTATTTCCAGTAGTTGCGGAATATATTGCTTTACGTGAGGAAGAGGAAGAGTGGGTTCCGCCTGGCGGTATTGATGGCATTGAATTTATGATGGATTATTGTCTGGAGATTTTGTGTTACCTGCCACAGATTACACTTTCACAGGCAGAACAGATAATAAAAAAAATAGAGGAAATGATTCTCTATAACCGTTTTGGCAAAAGGCTTTATTACCAGAGGCTGTTCCGTTTTTATTCTGTCATTGATACATATAAAGCATTAGAATATTTTTATTTATTTAAAAATACAAGGCGTGACATATGTTCAGATTGCAGGGCATGTGAACAGGCGGATATGGTAAGGCTTTTTTTCCGGATAGGGGATAGGGCAAGGGCAAATGAACTTGCACGTCCTGTATTGGATGGTACACTGGAATGCCATGATGTACCACGTAATGTACAGTTATTATATTTGCAGCAGGCACTTGATTACAAAGATTTGGCAAAAGCTGCCCCGCTTGCAGAGGCATTATATAGAAAAAGTAAATTAGGTGACCCTTCTGATTTAGGCTATTTTGGTGCAGTTTTAAGATATTTTGCATTTACTGCACCAAGAAAAGCAAAGAAAATTTTAAAGCATTTTCTTTTATCCTGGGAGCCGCTTTGGGACCAGGACAAATGGTTTTCATTTCTTATTGGTGCATGGACTGTATGCCATGAATTTGCTAAAATTAGTGATGTGATATATGAAAAAATGCTGCCAGATACAATTCCATTCTGGCGTAAAGATGGGGTATATAATGTAAAAGAGATGGGAAACTGGTTTTATAACCAGGCGGCAGATGTTGCAGCAAAGTTTGACAGCCGTAATGGTACTAATTATTATTCGGCAGAACTTGGAAGGGCAGCATTTTCAATGGAATGTAAAGAAGGGCAACGTTTTCTGCCAGCGGTGTACCTAGTATAGTGGTTAGAAATTATTTAAAGGTTTAATAAAAATTTATATGGCAGGCCAGGTTATAATTAATATTAACAGGGGGAAAGGTTATGGGATTGTTTTTAAACATTGTAATAGTAAAAGGAAGAGGTATATTTCCTGTAAAAAAATATCTGCGTTTAATTGCAGAGAGCAGTAATAATTTTGGAATAGAACCTGGGGAATGTATTATAAGACCAGCTTCTAAAGGTACATTAGTACAACTTAATAGTCCATATGGATATAAAGAACTTGCTTCTGCACTGTCTGTACAGTCGAAAGGGGAAGTTCTTCTTTGTTATATTTATGATGATGATTTCTGGGGGTACCATCTTTATAATAATGGGGAAGAAGCTGGCTGTTTCTGCCCTATACCAGATTATTTTGGGGATATGGATGAGGAAGAAGCTTTAAGTATGTCGGCAGGTGACGCAGAAATATTGTCGTGTATTTTTGATGTGCCAGTTGAAAGAATTAGTAATTATTTTTGCCGCTGGACAGACCTGGTTTCTGAAGAAAAAGCTTATCCAGAAGATAAATATGGTTATGAAGCATGTCAGATGGCAGACTTTATAAAAGCACTTGGATTTACATTTCCTAAAGCAGAAGATAAACAAGCAGCAGATACAGAGGTACTTAATGGAACAACACCTGGAAGTATACAGGAGAATAATATAAATATACAAGAAACAAAACAGGAAACAGAAGAAAAAACACTTCCTGTTGTTTCTGCAAAAGAACGTTACCATTTCCAGGTAAATCTTGGAGGTATGTTAGATATTTTATCTAACCATTTGTATAAAAGTCCTGATGTGTTTATAAGGGAATTACTGCAGAATGGTGTTGATGCAATTACAATGCGCCAGAAGAAACAGCCAGGATGGAATAACGGGTGTATTACAATTACTGTTGTTCCTGGAAAGCGTATAGAGTTTAAAGATAATGGTGCTGGACTAAATGAAGAAGAAATACACCGTTTTCTTGCTGTAATAGGGCAGTCTTCCAAAACACAGCTTGTCAATGGCCAGATTCCAGAAGACTATATAGGAAGGTTTGGAATTGGGCTTTTATCTTGTTTTATGGTATCTGGTTCTATTATAGTAAATACAGTGCCAGCTGATGGAAGCCCTGCACATGTATGGACAGGCTTTCCAGATGGTACATATACATTAGACCCGCTTGATATGGGATATCTGCCATATAATGCTTCTGGAAGTGCTGGTACTACTGTAATACTCCAGGCTAAAGCAGATAGCGGACATTACTTCCAGGCAGATAAAGTAGCAGAACTTGTAAGATATTATGGACTTGCCCTGCCAGTGCCAGTTTATATAGCTGGAAGTGCAGAAAAGCTTAATAATGTCCCTGCTGACTTTTCGGGAATAAGCCGCAGCCAGCTTTTATCATTTGGTGACTGGCTTTTTGGTGAAGAGTTCTTAGATGCAATACCTGTGCAGACACCACATCTTAGCGGTGTAGCATATATACTGCCTTACCGTACAGATTCATCAGTAAAAAGCGGACACCGTATTTATTTAAAACAAATGCTGCTTACAGAAGAAGGTGACACACTGCTTCCTTCATGGGCATTTTTCCTGCGTTGTTTCCTGAATACAAGAAACTTACGTCCTACAGCATCACGTGAGGATTTTTATGAAGATAAAGAACTTGAGTCAGCACGTGAAGAATTTGAAGACGCAATAAGAGTCTATCTTGAAAAGATGGCACATTGTGAAGATGACAGGCTCAAAAGAATTGTAAATACACATGTACAAGCTATTAAATCAATGTCAGTATGGGATGACAGGCTTTTCCACTTGTTTATAGATTATCTGCCATTTGAAACAAGCGAGGGCACTTACACAGGAGAGCTTTTAAAGAAAGTGGGTGAAGCAGACTGGATTGGCTCAGTCTCAAGATTTAACCAGTTAAGGCCTTTATATATGGCACAGGGAAGGCTTTTAATATGTGCAGGGTATGTATATGATGAAGAACTGATAAGGAAACTTGCACATATGTATTCACTTCCGCTTGCGCCATTCCAGGAAGAAAGCATGGACTTTGTATTAGAAGAATTACAGCCATATGAATACCAGCGTATGGAATATCTTTCAAGTGTTGCCAACAAGGCATTACACCAATTTGACTGTAAAACAGAGATACGCCGTTTCCTTCCAATGGACCTGCCAGTGCTTTATTCATTAAGTGATGAAGTACAATTCCTAAGACAGCTCCAGTCTGCTAAGGATGTAAGTACAAGTATATTTTCTGATGCGCTGTCTTCATTGCTCAACAGTGTAGAAGAAAGACCGCTTGCTACATTGTACCTTAATTTAAACAGCCAGTTAATACAGCGTCTATCCCAGATAACGGACAAACAGCTGCTTAAAAGCATCTCCAGGGTATTATATGTACAGGCGATGCTTGCGGGAGGCCATCCGCTCCGTGGTGGTGAATTAAAGGTTATGAACAAGGAACTTTTAAATCTGGTTGAATATAATTTAGGACAGGAGGAATAACAGTTGAAACGTGTATTTGACACAAAAGCAGCGTTTAAAGCTATAGACAATACAACGGCGGGGCCAGAACGTACAGAAGCATATCTTAAAGCAATACAGATGGCGGATATATCAGGTGATGTTTATGCAAGGCTTCGTATGCGTGCAAGTATGGCAATAATGGTGCCGTTTTGGGATGATACTGTAAAGGTTCTTCCTGTATGTACAGAATATTTTGCACTTGCAGAAGAGTATCCAGAAGTGGCGGATATAGATGATATTTTTATGACAGCGCTGGAAGCTGCAAGACAGTCACTCTTATTGCCACAGTTAGAACTTCCAGTCTGTGAAAAAATGTTAAAGAAAATGGAAGAATCAGCTTATATATTAAAGCGTGGGGCTGTAAAAAAATCCCATATGCTTTGTACAGAATTTTATACCTACATAGATTTACAAAAAGCAGAAGAACATTATAATATATTTAATGAAGAAAAAGGTGGGATGCATTCAGCATGTAATGCATGTGATGAGCATTTAAGAGTATGGTACAATATGCAGAAGGGTGATACAGAGCTTGCATATAAACTGGCAAGGAAGATATTTAACGGAATGGAGTGCCACGATATACCATGGCAGACATATGCAATTTTTCTTGAACACTATATGGATATAGGGAAAGTTGATGAACACAAAAAATTTATAGAAAAATTAATAAGGGGCGGATGCCGTGATGCAAGTGACCTTGCTAATGTTGGTACTGTGCTGCGCTGCCTGGCACATACTAATCCATCCAGAGGTCTAAAATTTCTGCAGAAATACTGGAGATATAGCATTAATCTCTGGAACCAGCATGCACTTTACTTTTTCTATAAAGGTGCATGGCGCTGCTGTGAAGCTTTGTATGGAAAAGACCTTTTACTTTATCCTCCAGAAGGTTTTAAAGGAGATACTAATTATTCCAGCCCTGCATACTTTGCACAATGGTTTCATAATGAAGCAGTTAAAATTGCTGAAAGTTTTGATAAGCGTAATGGAACAGATTTCTATATGAAAGATTTATCCAGGGCATATTTATAAAGTGTTTTAAAATTAAATATTCATAAGTTATATATATCTGGCAATTCCAAAATCCTACCAACAGAAAGCCATGTTGCACATGGCTTTGTACGCATTTCACTTGGATGGGATGCGTAATGGTGCATAAAATCTGAAAAGACCAGATTCAAGCACCAGCGCCCCCAAACAAAAAGGAAATTATTTAGTAAATTAACAGGAGGAATACAGATGGGACAAAAGTATGATACCAAAGCTGCTTTCTGGGATATACACAATAATACAAAACCTGGACCAGAACGTACAGCTGCATATATAAAAGCAATAAAAGAAGCAGATGAATCTGGAGACCCTTATGCAAGGATGCATATGCGTGCCAATATGGCAGTATTTACCCCATTTTATGATGATGCTGTCAAAATACTTCCAGTATGTGCAGAATTTTTTGCAATTGCAGAAGAGTATCCAGAAGCTGCCAGTATGGATGATATTTTTACAACTGCAAGAGAAGCAGCAAATCTTTCTATTATAGTGCCACAGCTAGAGCTTCAGGTTTGTGAAAAAATGTTTAAAAATATGGAAAACGCCGCTATAATATTAAAGCATGGGGCTATAAAACGCCTGCATATTATTAATCTTTGGAACCAGCAGGCACTTTACTTTTTCTATAAAGGTGCATGGCGCTGCTGCGAAGCTGTAGATGGAAGAGGGTTATCACTTTATCCACCAGAAGGTTTTAAAGAAGATATTCCTTCAAGAGACCCTGGATTTTTTGGAAAGTGGTTCCATAACGAAGCTATAAAAATTGCAAAAAGCTTTGACAAACGTAACGGAACAGATTTCTATATGAAAGATTTGTCCAGGGCATAGTAATAGTTTTAAGAAGGGAGAAGAAGATTATGAGTGGAAGATATTTTGATGGTGAAGCTATGTCAATGATAGTTAACCTGCTTGATAATGGACCAGATAAAATGGAGGCACTTGAGGGATATATAAAAGAGGCAGATGAGTCAGAAAATTACTATTATAGTCTTTTATGGCGTTATGAATATGCTTACCAGGCAACTTTCTACAGTGACCCGCCTAAGGCAATGCCTGTAGCAGCGGAGTTTGCCAGTATATATGAAGCCCACCCTTCTGCATTGGGTTCTGTACGTGACAATGGAGGGGCAGAGAGTTATCTTATGATTACGCAAATGGGTATAGACCCTGTTGTTTCATTGCCACAGATTCCTATGGAACAGTGGGAAGATATGATGGATAAATTCCATGCTCTTGTTAAAAGGTTTAATATTGGCCACAGGACATACTGGTGGCAGATGGCGCAGTTCTGGCAGTATGTTGACAAGGAAAAAGCACACCAGTATTTTGAAAAATTCTGGAAGACAGGAAGGGACGGGCTGTCAGACTGCCGTGCCTGTGAGCGTTGTTATGCTGTACATATGTCTTTGCTTGTTGGTGACCGTGAAGCGGCAGACAATTATGCAAAACCTCTGAAGGCAGGACGTGTACATTTCTGTAATGATGCGCCAAAGATTTACAGATGGTCTTATCTGGAAAATGCACTTGACAGGGGTGATTTAAAAGAGGCAAGTTCTTATGCAAGCCAGCTTAATTATAAACTTGAACACAGGATACATGATTTAAGTTATATTGGTGCAGTAATACGTTGTTTTGCATATACTAATATAGAAAAAGCAATTGAAAAATTTGTATCTGGAATGGAACTGGTACTTGGTCTTTGGGACCAGAAGAAAGTCTATGATTTCTATAAAGGGGCATATGTATGTTTCCATGAACTTGCTAAAAACAAGGATACAGTTACCTTAAGCCTGCCAGAAGAATTTCCTATGTATAACAAATCTGGTTCTTATAACTGTAAAGAGCTTGAACAGTGGTTTTATGAACAGGCAGAGGCAACTGGAAATAAATTTGATAAACGTAATAATAGCAATTATTTTAAGAAAAACCTTTCATTAGCCCTCGCATGTGAGGGAAAGAAGATTTTCTAGCATATATCCAAGTGCCAGAAGGTCAGCTTTCAGCCTTTCAAGTTCCTCTTTATCAAGACATTCTGAAAGCTGGCAGGCGACTGTGGACAGAAAATATAAATTTGAACAGCCAGACATTATGTAACTCCTAATAAAGCATTTTTATAATATTATTCAGAAAATTGCAAAATATGAAAAGCAAATGTATTATCTGGAAAATATTTTGTGTAGTTTTTATAGGTATTATAAAGAAAAACCATGTAAATTAAAAAAATGTTTTAAGGATAATTATGGCATAAGGAGCAGGAAATGTTTTTTATATTTATAATTTTATCATTAATAATTGCATTAGCTGCTGGTATATATATTTGCCTGTGTACCAGACGGTTATTGGAATTTTATGGTGCAGATATAAAGAAAAAATGGGTTAAAGCAGCAAATATAATAATTTCTATAGTTTTAGCAGGTTTATGTATGCCTTTATTTACAAATACAGCAGTTATTATATTGCATCTGGTTGCATCATTTTTATTTTTTGATATTATAGCATATATTGTCCAAAGAATATATGGAAAGAGACAGAAAGGCAATAAATACCACGCATGCAGGAAAATATACCAGTGTGGCATATTGCCTGTACTTATGGTTTCTATAATACTTGGATATGGATATTATAATATGAACCATATAAATGTTAAGAAATATGAAATAACTACAGATAAATATATTGGGGGAAGCTGCCGTATTCTTTTTCTTTCTGATGTACACTATGGTACAGTACAAGATAAAGAGATATTAAAGAATGAAATATCTTCTATGAACAGTTATAACCCTGATATTGTAATATTAGGAGGGGATATTGTAGAAGAAGGCACTTCTAAGGAAGATATGCAGGAAATATTCAGCCTGCTTGGGAGCCTTCAGAACCAGCATGGTATATATTATGTATATGGAAACCATGACAGGCAGCCATATACAGACCACAAGACTTTCTCTGATGAGGAACTGGAACAGGCAATTACCCAGAATGGAATACAGATTTTAGAGGATACATATGTAGAAACCAGTAATGGAATAATCCTTGCAGGCAGGGCTGATGCTACTATGGGAGGACATTCAGACCGCTTGTCTTCTAAAAAAATATTAAAAGATGCAGACCATAGTAAATATATAATTGTAGCAGACCACCAGCCTATAGGTGTAGAAGAAAATGCTGCACAAGGAGCCAGCCTTGAACTTTCGGGACATACACATGGAGGGCAGATATGGCCAGCAGGACCACTTTCTGAAATTGCTGGTGTGTTAAATTATGGAATGTATAAAAGAGGCAGTTGCAAATTAATTGTATCTTCTGGGGTGGCAGGATGGACATATTCTATGCGTACAGGAAAGCATTGTGAATATGTTATTGTTGATATTAAAGAAAAATAAATACGAAAGGGGCACTTTGTGTTATGACAGTAATTGAAAATAAAACATTTGATATGGAAAGGGCACTTTATGGCAGTGAAGGGCTTGTAGTTAATGGATGTGTCTTTGATGGTCCGGCAGATGGTGAAAGTGCTTTTAAAGAATGTAAAGATATAAAAGTTTCAGACTGCCTGTTTAACTTGCGTTATCCATTCTGGCATGACAATGGGCTTTGTATATCTGGTTCAGACCTGACAGAGAAATGCCGTGCTGCATTATGGTATTCTTATGATATTAGTATTATAAATTCAAAACTTCATGGAATTAAAGCTTTACGTGAATGTAATAAAGCAGATATAAACAGATGTGATATTATTTCGCCTGAATTTGGATGGTTTGTACAAGATATTAAAATGCAGGATTGTACAGTGCAAAGTGAATATTTTATGATGCATTCAAATAAACTGGACTTTCAAAATGTATTCCTGGATGGCAAATATTCATTCCAGTATATTGAAAATTCTGTATTTGAGAATTGTGAATTTAATACAAAAGATGCTTTCTGGCATGCCAGGAATGTAACAGTGAAAAACAGTGTTATAAAAGGAGAGTACCTTGCATGGTATTGTGAAAATTTAACTTTTATAAATTGTAAAATCACTGGTACACAGCCATTTTGTTATTGTAAAGGTTTAAAACTTGTAGATTGTGAGATGTATGATAGTGATTTATGTTTTGAAAAATCAGAAACAGAAGCTGTGATAACTACTCCTGTAGTAAGTATTAAAAATCCTTTAGCAGGTAATATTTATGTGCCTTCTGTTGGTGAAATAATACGTGATGATAAAGACTCTAAAGGCAAAATAATTATAACAAAAGACTGCTGTTGTGCATAAAATAGAAATTGTTGCGCTAAAGTACAATATAATAAATTTTGTATTTTAGCACAACAGTTATTTTTTATTTTATATCTATCCAGTAACCTGTATTATATAAACATATATTAGAATCATTGTCAATATATTCTATTCCAGCCTGGTATTTTCCTTTGTCAATTCCCTGTAATGGGACAGAAATAGTATAAATATGTTCCTTAAATATTTTGGTCAGTTGTTCTGTATCATTAAAGTATTGTACATATATATTGTCTTTATTGTATAAAAATATTTTTGGTAAAGAGTGGTCTTTACATGATATTTGTAATATATTTCCTGTAAGTGTGAAATTTAACTTTTTCTTTATTTCATCAGGCAGATAATTTCCTTCATTGTAGTCTTCTGGTATTTCTTTTTCTTTAACAGGCATATAAAGCTCACCAATATAAAGAGGATAGTCCTCATTACAGGTGTTTTGTACACTTTGAAGATTAAAGTCCAAAAATTTTGCAACAAAAAAGTCATTATTTAATGAAATATCAGTTATACATTCACCAGTATTATAATTATAACCAAGTATTTTTGCGCGGCTGTCCACTTCTTCATCTTTTATATTAGCACACATAGCATAAATACTATTAGTTGTTTTGTCAAATTCTACATTTGAACGTGTAATAGAAAGCGGGACAGTAATACACTGGTTCATTTCTACAGACATTTCTTTTTCATTAATTGTAAATACCATTATATTTGACTTTTTTACATCATCAAAATAATTGACAGGCCTGCGGTTTGCAGTGTGGTTGTCAAAAAGTGTAATTTTTATTTTCTTTTCATTGCCTGTATTTATATGTTCAAGTATTTTAACACCATGCTGCTGGAAGAACCATTTTACACCAGGGGCAGGAGCCAGGACTTTGGCTTCCTGTTCTGTACCTTTATAAAAATCTGGATTGGCAAGCAGCCATATAATTTCTTGTGTATTCAGGTCTATTTTAGCTATTGTATGGATATTCCTGTATGAAGCTATTATTGCATCTTCTCCAGGTATATATTCAAATGCATTGATATGTGCCCAGTCATACCTTGTCACATATGTGCTGTCAAAAATATTATTAGCATTTATTGTCCTTATAATTTTACCTGTGTCTTTATCCATTTCATCAACTGAATTTTCCATATAGGTATCATACCTTGAGCTGGTTGCAATAAGTAAATTGCCATTATCTTCCCTGGAAACAGCCCAGTGATGGAAACCTGACTGGTGGTAAATATTTCTGTATATGCGTCCTAAAAAATCCATCTCATATGCTATAACAGAATGTGCATTGCCATAATTAGGTCTTCTCATTCTTTTGTCTGGGACAAGCAGGTGTCCATTAGAAAGGACGTGTACACCATATGGGTGTACAGGTGTAGTAAGATACCAACGGATATTTCCATTGCTGTCGAAAGCATAGTTTGTGCCACTGTATCCGCCTGTTGCCATAAGAAAAGGAACAGGAGTTTTTTCATATTTTTTAATTGAAATTGCATTTCTTAAAACTGGTCCTGTCCTTGGAAGTTTTATTCTTATTGTTGTTTCTTGTATTTCATTATTGTTTTTATCAATCAAATAAAATGTTATATGGGTTATTCCTCCATCATACATGCCTAGTACAGGGACTTTATGCCTGTTTGTCCAGGTTTCGTCACAGTTTGTATAATTATCAGAACCTCTTTTTCCTTTAATAGTGTATTTTACTTTGCATGGTTTTTCTGTATTAAATATAAACAGCCCTGATAATGGAGAACATCCAAAAGGGTTTATTATAAATAAAGCATTATCAAATGTATAATACTTTTTGTTTAGTATATTTTCTATAACAGTATCCTTCCTTCTGCTAATGTCAGCAGGAAGTTTTAACTGGTGCTCAATGTTTGATGAATAGTTTCTTCCATCAAGATATGGTTCGTGTAATTTAAGTGCTTCATTCTTAAGCCAGTCTGTATACTGGACGTTTACGTTATATAAAAGCCTCTTTAGTTTACTTAATAAACGTTTCTTACTTGCCATCCATGGGTATCCTCCTGATATACATCAAAATATACGTAAACTTTATATAATATAAATTTTATTCTAGCCTTTTAGTATACTATAGGAATATTTTGTCAAAACTAAGGTTATTTTGTGGCATTATAAGACAGAGGCCGGAACTTGTTTCTAGTATTATTAATTATCTCAAGGAAACCAATATAAATTCAGGGAAATTTCTGGTATAAAATAAGAGTAATGGAAATATTATTGATTGTTTTACTTTTTTAATTTGTATGGGGGATTTTTTAGATGTAACAAGTTAATTATTTTGTACCTGGCGGTACGCTTCCGCTTAATGAAAAACGTAACAGTGCATAAAATCTTTATGTTAAAAAGAAACATAAGTTTCTTTTTAACATTGAAAACAAAATTTAAGCACTGATGTTTTTCAATAGCCGCCTGTTACAAAATAATTAACTTGCTGTATAAAATATAATCTTTGTGCAAATTAAAAAATAATACAACATAAGTCTATATATACAGCAGTTTATAACTTTTTAATTTTAGTAACATATATAGTTGTTGTATGTGAAAATTAGATACAATATATAGTTTATACTTCAAAAAGTTGTAAAGTGCTGTATATATATTAAATTTAACTTATTTAATTTCTGTTTGTATATATGTAAATTAGAAATCTGCTGTCTGTTTAAAATTTGCAACACTTTTTGTACTATGACATAATGCTGGTGCCAAAAGCCATTTTATACCAAATTGAATACGATATATAGTGGCTTGATTGTAATTTTACTACATAATATAGGTGTCTTTTGAATAAAAATAACCTTTTGACCCCGGCATCATATCATTTAGTTAAGCAAAGCCTGATAAATAAAGGGTTTATTGATGTTTGAAAATTAAATTTATACAAAAATTATATTACTCTGGCAAGTTCCAAATATTTTACCATAAGACAGCTGTTATGGGGGCGCTGGTTCTTAAGTCCCGTATTGCTTTATGCACCACTGTGCATCCCATCCAAGCGGAAGCGGGCTGCCTGGGGTAAAATTTTGGAATTGCCAGAGCTGTATAACTTGTAAAATATTTAATTTTCAAACACACTAAAAACCTGCTTATCTTTTATTGCTTCTTTTCCAGATTTTAAGTTTTTCTGCTTCTTGTATAAGGCTGTCCCTGAAATCAGGATGTGCCACTGATATTACTGCTTCTGCTTTCTGCCATGAAGAAAGCCCTTTTAAGTTCACTATACCATATTCTGTTACAAAATAATGTACATTAGCACGTGTATCTGTAACTATAGAACCATTGTCTAATGTAGGCTTGATGCGTGACTGTACTGTGCCATCTTTTGTTGTAAAGGTTGAAGACATGCATATAAAGCTTTTGCCTCCATTTGAAAGATATGCACCAAGAACAAAGTCAAGCTGGCCACCAGCACCACTTATCTGTTTTGTGCCAGCTGATTCAGCATTTATCTGTCCATAAAGGTCTATATCAACAGCATTGTTTATTGACATAAAATTATTATGTGATGAGATTGAGCGTATATCATTGGTGTAGCTTACAGGTGCACTCATGCACTCTGGATTATCATTTACATAATCATATAATTTCTTAGTGCCTGCACCAAATGCATATACCTGGCGTCCTTTGTCAAGTCCTTTCCTTGCACCTGTAATTTTCCCTGCTTTAGCAATATCAACAAATGCGTCAACGTACATTTCTGTATGTACGCCAAGGTCTTTTAAATCAGACTGTGCAATAAGGGAACCTACAGCATTTGGCATACCGCCAATTCCAAGCTGGAGGCACGCACCATCAGGAATTTCATTAACAATGTATTTAGCAACTGCCTGGTCAGTTTCTGTAGCAGCACCACCACCGCCAAGTTCATCTATTGCAGGATTACTTCCTTCAACTATCATTGTAACATCATTAATATGTACAGCTTCACCAAATCCGCCAAGGCATCTTGGCATATTCTGGTTTACTTCTACAATTATAATGTCAGCAACTTCACAACATGCCTGCATATGTGAAGCATTAGGACCAAAGTTAAAGAAACCATGGTTATCCATAGGAGCAACCTGGAACATTGCTACACGTGGAGGAGTAGTGCTTTCACGGTAATATCTTGGCAGCTCACTATAACGTATAGGAGCATAGAAAGAAAATCCCTGTGCAATAGCTTTTCTTTCTATGCCTCCCATATGCCATGAATTCCATGTAAAATGGTCCACAGGGTTCTCAATTTTGAAAATTTCTGGAACATGGCATAATATGCCTCCCCTGATATTTACATCACTAAGTTCTGGAAGACGTTTTGCCAGTGCTGCATCAAGTGCCACAGGTGTGCTTACTGCCCATCCATAGTCTACCCAGTCGCCAGAGTTTATAACCTTTACGGCTTCTTCTGCTGTAGACAGTTTCTTTGAATACATTTCTTTGTAATCCATAATTAACCTCCTTAGTCTGCCACTATTGTGGTAAGTTTTAATATTTGTACCAGGGACGCCTGGACGTTTCTGGTACAAACTTATCTTACTATATAAAATACCATGTTTTTATTATGTGCGTCAATCTTTCTAGTGTTTATTTTTATTAGTTTTTATGCTGCCAATTTGTGTATTTTTCATAAATATTGTTAAATATAATCAAAATTTGTATAGAATACGTGAAAAAACCTTGCCATTTTTCCCGGTTTGATATATTATATTTATGAAGATTGCCTAAAGTATTTTATACCGTTACAGCCTGTATGCTGGAAGGGAAGAGACCAGTACATTAAAAAGGCAGTAACGCAATATCTGTGTCAAAAGCATGGATTACTTATGCTGTCGGAATTCAATTATAAGGAGGAATTTAGTATTATGGCAAAAAAAGTAGTTATAGCAGGCGCATGCCGTACTGCAATTGGCAAAATGGGTGGAGGCTTAAGCAAAACTCCGGCTCCTGTTTTAGGCTCAATAGTTATTGAAGAAGCTCTTAAGAGGGCTGGCGTACCAAAGGACAAGGTAGACCATGTATACATGGGATGTGTTATACAGGCTGGACTTGGACAGAACGTTGCACGCCAGGCATCTATCAAGGCAGGACTGCCAATTGAAACCCCAGCAGTTACAGTAAACGTTGTTTGTGGTTCAGGACTTAATTGTGTAAACATGGCTGCACAGATGATACAGGCAGGAGATGCCGATATCGTTGTTGCAGGTGGTATGGAAAACATGTCTATGGCTCCATATGCAATGATGCAGGGCCGCTATGGTTACCGTATGAACAATGGCAAGTTAGTGGATACAATGGTTAATGATGCATTATGGGATGCTTTCAACCAGTACCACATGATGATTACAGCAGAAAATGTTGCAGAGAAGTGGGGACTTACACGTGAAGAACTTGATGAATTTGCTGCAAACAGCCAGCAGAAGTGTGAAGCTGCTATTAATGCAGGCAAGTTTGATGATGAAATAGTTCCTGTACAGACAGGTACAGACAGGAAGACAAAAGAACCTGTAATGTTTGATAAAGATGAAGGACCACGTCCTGGAACTACTGCTGAAGGTTTAAGCAACTTAAAGTGCTGCTCTGGAAAAGACGGTGGTGTTGTTACAGCAGGTAATGCATCAGGTATTAATGATGGGGCAGCTGCAGTTGTTGTTATGAGCGAAGAGAAAGCTAAAGAACTTGGTGTTACACCAATGGCTACATTTATTGCAGGCGCACTTGGCGGCGTAGACCCTTCAATAATGGGTGTAGGACCTGTAGCTTCTACAAGAAAGGTACTTGAGAAGACAGGTCTTAAGATTGATGACTTTGACCTTATTGAAGCAAATGAAGCTTTTGCTGCACAGTCTGTTGCAGTTGGAAAAGATCTTGGATTTGACCTTAGCAAATTAAATGTAAATGGTGGTGCTATTGCACTTGGACATCCTGTAGGCGCTTCTGGATGCCGTATCCTTGTTACACTTCTCCATGAGATGAAGAAGACAGGGGCAAACAGAGGTCTTGCTACACTTTGTATCGGTGGCGGCATGGGCTGCTCAACAGTTGTTGAAAAATACTAATACAGGCTGTATACAGGTGTAAGTATGTACATTATATGCACACTGGTGCAGCAAGATGGTATTTTGCTGTACCATGTAGTGCAGGGCTGGCATGTCCAGCCTGCTTATGCGGAAATAAATATATAAAGGAGTATAAATAATGGAATTCATTTTATATGAAGTTAAGGACATGGTTGCAACAATTACAATTAACCGTCCAAAGGCTTTAAATGCATTGAACAGCCAGGTTCTTGAAGAACTGGATGCTACACTTGATGCAGTTGATTTAAATACAGTAAGATGCCTTATTCTTACAGGTGCTGGAGACAAGTCATTTGTTGCAGGTGCAGATATCGGGGAGATGAGCACACTTACAAAGGCTGAGGGAGAAGCTTTTGGCAAGAAAGGCAATGATGTATTCCGCAAGCTTGAAACATTCCCAATCCCTGTAATTGCAGCAATTAATGGTTTTGCACTTGGTGGCGGATGTGAGATTTCTATGAGCTGTGATATCCGTATCTGTTCAGAAAATGCAGTGTTCGGACAGCCAGAAGCAGGTCTTGGGATTACACCAGGATTTGGTGGTACACAGAGACTTGCAAGGGTAGTAAGTGTTGGCATGGCTAAGCAGCTTATCTATACAGCAAGGAATATTAAGGCAGATGAAGCATACCGCATTGGTCTTGTCAATGCAGTTTATCCAGCAGAAGAGCTTATACCACAGGCAGAGAAACTTGCTGCTACAATCGCAAAGAATGCACCTATCGCAGTACGTAACTGCAAGAAAGCTATTAATGATGGCCTGCAGACAGATATGGACAGTGCACTTGTGATAGAAGAAAAGCTTTTCGGTGACTGTTTTGAAACAGAAGACCAGAAAGCGGGAATGGGTAACTTCCTTGAGAAAGACAAAGAGAAAAAATTAAAGGTTGTTCCATTTAAGAACTGCTAATTAAAATAGATTTAAAGCCAGCGCAGATTAAAGCGCAGACAGTTATAAATAAAGTGGGTACATAGATTAACCCAAATAAATATATGGAGGTTATATTAATGAAAGTTGGAGTAATTGGCGCAGGTACAATGGGTTCCGGCATTGCACAGGCATTTGCACAGACAGACGGATATGAAGTTTACTTATGTGATATCAATGAAGAGTTTGCTGCAAACGGAAAGAATAAAATCGCTAAGGGATTTGAAAAGAGAGTTGCAAAGGGTAAAATGGAGCAGTCCGCTGCTGATGCTATCCTTGCAAAGATTACAACAGGTACAAAAGAGATTTGTACAGACTGTGATTTAATTGTTGAAGCTGCACTTGAAGTTATGGATATCAAGAAGCAGACATTTAAAGAATTAGAAGAAATCTGCAAGAATGATGACTGCATTTTCGCAACAAATACATCATCACTTTCAGTTACAGAGATAGGTGCAGGTATAAGTAAGCCAGTAATCGGAATGCACTTCTTCAATCCTGCTCCTGTTATGAAGCTTATTGAAGTAATACGTGGTGAGAATACTACTGATGAAGTAACCAACAAAGTAATTGAAATTTCCAAGGCAATCGGAAAGACTCCTGTAGAAGTTAATGAAGCTCCAGGATTTGTAGTAAACAGGATTCTTATACCAATGATTAATGAAGCTGTTGGCATTTTTGCAGATGGCGTTGCTTCTGTAGAAGGCATTGACACAGCTATGAAGCTTGGTGCAAACCATCCAATGGGACCTCTTGCTTTAGGCGACCTTGTAGGTCTTGATATCTGCCTTGCTATTATGGATGTACTTTACAATGAAACAGGTGATACAAAGTACCGTGCACATACACTTCTTAGAAAGATGGTGCGTGCTGGAAAGCTTGGCCAGAAGACAGGCAAAGGTTTCTATGATTACAGCAAATAATTATATTTCCCTAAGAAAAATACAGGGTATATAACCTGTACAGGCGTCACTGTATAGTGTATAAGGGAGTACATATCTACATATCCATGACTTCCTGTGCAGGTATTAAGTTTTGCCTTATATGGCGGCATTATATAAGACGGTACTGGACAGCCAGTACAAATTTATGAAAGGTGGTAAAGAAAGGCATGGATTTTACATTAAGTAAAAAGCATGAGATGGCGAGACAGCTTTTCAAAGATTTCGCTGAAACAGAAGTTAAGCCTTTAGCTCAGGAGGTTGATGAAACAGAGCATTTCCCAATGGATACTGTTAAGAAAATGGGAAAATATGGCTTTATGGGTATTCCTGTACCAAAGGAGTATGGCGGACAGGGTTGTGATATCTTAACATATGTAATGTGTGTTGAAGAACTTTCAAAGGTTTGTGCTACAACAGGCGTTGTTGTATCAGCACATACATCACTTTGCGCTGACCCAATACTTACATATGGAACAGAGGAACAGAAGAAAAAATATCTTCCTGACCTTGCAAGCGGTAAGAAAATAGGTGCATTTGGCCTTACAGAGCCAGGTGCAGGTACAGATGCCCAGGGCGTACAGACAAAAGCTGTTCTTGATGGCGATGAGTGGGTACTTAATGGTTCCAAGTGCTTCATTACAAATGGTGAAGTTGCTGATATATATATTGTAATTGCATACACAGATGTTGTTGAGAAGAGAGGCAGGAAAGTTAAATCATTCTCTGCATTTATCGTAGAGAAAGGAACACCTGGCTTCTCATTTGGTACAAAAGAAAAGAAGATGGGTATCCGTGGTTCTTCTACATATGAATTGATTTTCCAGGATTGCCGTATTCCAAAGGATGCTCTTTTAGGAGCACAGGGAAAAGGGTTCCCTATTGCTATGCATACTCTTGATGGCGGACGTATTGGTATCGCTTCACAGGCTCTCGGTATTGCAGAGGGTGCATTAGAGAGGACAATTGAGTATACAAAGGAGAGGAAGCAGTTCGGCCGTACTATTGCACAGCAGCAGAATACACAGTTCCAGCTTGCTGACATGGCTACAAAGGTAGAAGCTGCAAGACACCTTGTATACAAAGCTGCTATGAAGAAACAGGAATTCGCAGAGGGCGCTAAAGTATCTTACTCTGTAGAAGCTGCTATGGCTAAGCTGTATGCTGCAGAAGTTGCAATGGAAGTTACAACAAAGGCAGTACAGTTACATGGTGGTTATGGTTATATCAGAGAATACGATGTAGAGCGTATGATGCGTGATGCTAAGATTACAGAAATCTACGAAGGAACTTCAGAAGTACAGCGTATGGTTATCTCAGGCAGCTTATTAAAATAATTAAAAAGGAGTGGTAAAGCCGTGAAAATAGTAGTATGTGTAAAGCAGGTTCCAGATACTAAAGGCGGGGTAAAGTTTAACCCAGATGGTACTTTGGACAGGGGCGCTATGCTTGCAATTATGAACCCTGATGATAAAGCAGGTCTTGAAGCAGCCCTTAGATTAAAAGATGAATATGGTGCAGAAGTTACTGTTGTTACAATGGGTCTTCCTAAGGCAGAAGAAGTTCTCCGTGAAGCTATGGCTATGGGAGCTGACAAAGGTATCCTTGTAACTGACAGGGTTTTAGGTGGAGCTGATACATGGGCTACATCTACAACACTTGCTGGTGCACTTAGGAATATTGACTATGATTTAATTATCACTGGCCGTCAGGCTATTGATGGTGATACAGCCCAGGTTGGTCCTCAGATTTCTGAGCATCTTGACCTTCCAGTTATTTCATATGCTAAAGATATCAAAATCGATGGTGACTCTGTAATAGTAGAGCGCCAGTATGATGACAGATATCATGTATTAAAGGCTAAGATGCCTTGTCTGGTTACAGCTCTTTCAGAGTTAAATGAGCCACGTTATATGACTCCTGGCGGAATTTTTGATGCTTATGATGCTGAAATTACAGTATGGGGCAGGAAAGACCTTAAGGATGTTGACGATTCTAATCTTGGTTTGGCAGGTTCACCTACAAAGATTGCTAAAGCTTCTGATAAAGTAAGAAAAGGCGCAGGTGAAGTTAAGACTGACCTTGATGCAGATGGTGCAGTTTCATATATCATGGGTAAATTAAAAGAGAAACATGTAATCTAAATAGAAAAGGAAAAGTGGTGACTAAAATGGGTTTAGAAGAATATAAGGGTGTCTATGTCTTTGCACAGCAGGTAGACAATGAATTAAGTGGTATTGCTTTTGAATTACTTGGAAAAGCTAAAGAACTTGCAAAAGACCTGAACACAGATGTTACAGCAATACTTTTAGGTTCTGGTATCAAAGGTCTTGCAGACCAGTTAGCTGAATATGGCGCTGATAAGGTTATCGTTGTTGATGACCCTGAGTTAAAAGAATACAGGACAGAGCCTTATGCTCATGCTGTATCTTCAGTTATAAATGAATATAAGCCTGAAATAGTGCTTGTTGGTGCTACTGCAATCGGAAGGGACTTAGGACCTAGGGTTTCTGCAAGGGTTGCAACAGGTCTTACAGCTGACTGTACTGTACTTGAAATTGGTGATTTCCCACTCAATCCAATTCCTGGACAGGAACAGAAGCATAACCAGCTGTTAATGACACGTCCTGCATTTGGTGGTAACACAATCGCTACAATCGCGTGTCCTGATAACCGTCCACAGATGGCTACAGTACGTCCTGGCGTTATGCAGAAGATTGACCCTGTACAGGGTGCTAAGGCTGAGGTTATAGAGTATAACCCTGGATTTACTCCAAATAACAAGTATGTAGAAATCATGGAAGTTGTTAAGGAAATCTCTAACACAGTAGACATTATGGACGCTAAGATACTTGTATCAGGCGGACGTGGTGTTGGAAGCAAAGAGAACTTCCAGATACTCCAGGATTTAGCTGATGCAATCGGTGGTACAGTAAGCTGCTCACGTGCAGTAGTTGATAATGGATGGATGCCAAAAGAGCTCCAGGTAGGACAGACAGGTAAAACAGTACGTCCTAATGTATATTTTGCTATTGGTATTTCAGGTGCTATCCAGCATGCAGCAGGTATGGAAGAATCTGATATCATTGTTGCAATCAATAAAGATGAGACAGCTCCAATCTTTGATATAGCTGATTATGGTGTTGTTGGTGACCTTAATAAGATTGTTCCAAAGCTTACAGAGGAATTAAAAAAGGTTGTAAAATAAATCTTAATAAATATAAGAACACAATCATTTATTAAAATATGCTTGTGTATACATACAGGAATATCTGGTATTTTGCCAGGTATTCCTGTTTTTTTTACAAGATAATTTATATTTAATTTGTGAATTAATTTTGAAATCTGGTATATGGACATAAAAAATACACTAAATCTTTGTTATAATACTATTATCATAAAAGCAGGGGGAAGAAAGCCATGAATTACCAGCAAATATTTAAACGGTATGAGATAAAATACCTGTTATCCATGCAGGAAAAGGAGTTTATACTGGAAGTTATGAAGCCATATATGAAGCTTGATAAATATGGACATTCAACAATACGCAATGTATATTTTGATACAGATACATTCCGTCTTATAAGGCGTTCTTTGGAAAAGCCTGTATATAAAGAAAAATTACGTATACGCAGCTATAAGGCAGCAAAAGAAAATGATAATGTTTTTGTAGAGCTGAAAAAGAAATACAAGTCAGTTGTTTATAAACGCAGGCTTGTCCTTGCTGAATCACAAGCCTGGGAATGTTTCCAGAAAGATATTCCGCTGCCTGTCAGTTCACAGATTGCAAATGAAATAGAATATTTCCGTAATTATTATAAGCCACTGTATCCTAAAGTTTTTATTTCCTATGAGCGTGAAGCATATGAAACTATTGATGGCAGTGATTTCCGAGTAACATTTGATGAAAATATATTATATAGGGAAGATGATTTTTCATTTGCATCTGGAATTTATGGAACGCCTATTCTTAATGAAGGGGAAACTTTAATGGAAATCAAGGCTCCAAGTGCTATTCCTCTCTGGCTTGGCAGGAAACTTACTGAAATGCAGATATTTAAGACATCTTTTTCAAAATATGGGCTGGCTTACCAGGATATCTTTAAAAGTGGAGGATTAAAATATGCTTGATAATTTATTTCGTGGGATTTTTGATACAGATATGACGGCAGTTATCTCTGTATCTGGTTTTTTAATTTGTGTTGGCACTGCTTTAATAGCAGGTATTATTTTAGCAGTTATGTATATGTACAAAACCCGTTATACTAAAAGTTTTGTGGCAACACTTGCGGTTCTGCCTGCTATTGTCTGTGTTGTTATAATGATGGTGAATGGTAATGTAGGGGCAGGAGTTGCTGTTGCGGGAACTTTTAGTCTTGTACGTTTCCGTTCAGTCCCTGGTACTGCAAAAGAAATCGGGGCAATTTTCCTTGCTATGGGAACAGGGCTTGTTGCAGGCATGGGATATATAGGATATACCCTGCTGGTTGCAGTTTTATTAGGGGCAGCAGGTATGCTTTATAACCATTTTGATTTTGGCATGAAGAAAAAAATGTCATTATATAAAACGCTTAATATTACTATACCAGAAGATTTAGATTATAATAATGTATTTGACGGGCTGTTAGAGGAGTATACATCAGAATATGAATTAACTCATGTTAAAACTACAAATATGGGAAGCCTTTTTAAGCTTACGTACAATATGGTATTAAAAAATCCAGACCAGGAAAAAGAACTTATTGATAACATCCGCTGCCGTAATGGAAATTTGGAAATAAGTATTTCAAGACAGACAACAGAAAATGGAGAGCTTTAGAGAGTATCCGGAAATTGAAAGGGGAAAATGTCTATGAAATTAAAAAATAGTATTTTGCAGGCTATACTTATATTTGCTTTGCTTTGTCCAGGCTGTAGCAATGCAGGAAATGTAAATGCCGGAAAAGATAGTGAAGATATAGATAATAAAGATACATCTGGTAATACAGATAGTACAGCAAAAAGAATATCTGCTTCTGATGTGTTTTCAGACAGGGATTTAGAAACGGGATATAATGAAAATTCTGCTGCCGTTATAAAACTTAATGGAAAGAATGCATCATGTAGTTCAAATGCTGTAAAGGTGAGTGGCAGTAAAATTACTATTACAGATGAGGGGACTTATATTATTTCTGGTACACTGGAAGATGGAATGATAGTTGTGGATGCAGATAAATCTGATAAAGTACAGATTGTTTTAAATGGTGTAAATATTTCTAATTCTACTTCTGCTGCCTTATATGTATTGAAAGCAGATAAAGTTTTTATTACTACTGCAGCAAAATCTGTAAATACTCTTTCTAATGGCGGTACTTATAAGGCTATTGATGAAAATAATATTGATTCTGTTATTTATTCTAAAGAGGATTTAACACTTAATGGAGAGGGAAGCCTTGTAATAAATGCAGAGGCAGGGCATGGTATTGTTTCTAAGGACAGTCTTGTACTGGCAAGTGGTGAATATAATATTACAGCTGAAAAACATGGGGTTTCGGGTAAAGATGATGTGTCTGTTGCAGATGGAAGTTATAAAATTGTTTCAGGAAAGGACGGAATCCATTCAGAAAATGCAGATGATGAAAGCTTAGGATTTGTGTATATTTTAGACGGGACTTTTGATATTACATCAGAAGGTGACGGAATAAGCGGGGCAGCGTTTGGACAGATTGAAAATGGCAGTTTTAAAATTAAGACAGGCGGAGGCTGTGAAGCCGCTGGGGTTAAGGCAGAACAGGATATGGGTGATATGCATATGAAGGAGCCATATAACCATAAGCCAGAAATGGGGGATGCACACAGGCCAGGACAGTGGGGAAACGGGACAGATACACCACCGGAGGCATCACCAGAAGCAGAAGAAAACAGTAATAACAGTGATAGTACAGATACAGCCAGTATAAAAGGTATTAAGGCAGATGGGGATTTATATTTAGATGGTGGGGAATTTTATATTGACTCCGAGGATGATTCTGTACATTCTAACAGTAATATTATTATTACAAAAGGAAATTATAAACTGGCATCAGGTGATGATGGTGTACATGCTGGTTCAGATGTTTCAATTTCAGATGGAACTATTAATATATCCAAATGTTATGAGGGAATTGAAGGGAAGACAATTAATATTTCAGGTGGTGATATATCACTTGTGTCAAGTGATGATGGATTAAATGCGAGCGGAGGGGCAGACGGCAGTGGCTACGGCGGACGTGGTGATTCATTTTCTGCTTCTGATGATGTATATATTTCAATTTCTGGCGGGACTATTTATATTACTGCTTCTGGTGATGGTGTCGATTCCAATGGTAACTTGGCTATAAGCGGAGGGCAGACTTATGTTTCAGGTCCTTCTAACAGTGGTAATGGTGCGCTTGATTATAATGGTGAAGCAATTATTTCAGGTGGTATTTTTGCAGCATCAAGTGTATCAGGAATGACACAAAACTTCAGCACATCTTCTACACAGGGAGCAATGCTTATTATGACAGAGGCAGGGGCTTCTGGTGATGAAATTTCTTTAACTGGTCCAGATGGAAATGTACTTGTATCATGGAAAGCTGGAAAAGATTATTCATGTGTAAATATCAGTTGTCCAGAATTAGCAAAAGGTGAAACTTATACATTAAATACAGGGAAAGCAGTAAGTGAGATTACAATGACAGACCTTATTTATGGAGAAGGAAGTATGACAGGAAAGGGTGGCGGGAAAGCACCTGGTGGTATGGGCAGACATAGAAGCAGCCCGTCTTAAGAGTGGGCATACCACAGAATATATCTAAATATTAGAGAGAAATCCTCTTAATGTCAGTCTAAAGTTTGATATAAGAGGATTTTTTTATTGGACATTTTCTTAAAAATAGGTTTCTTTTTGCAACACTAGCAGGAAAGTATAAAAGTTATATTGTATTTATTTAATATTAATGTAAAGACAAAATTAAAGATTTTGACAATACATGCCGAAATACAAGCCAGAGGAAATTTATATAAAATAAAGGAGAGTGTAGAATGGATAAATATAAAGAATTAATAGCTGTTTTTTCAGATGTTCTAGAAAAATCAAAAGACTATCATATTTCATATATTTATCAGGTGGGATATGTGTCCCTGGTTGGTTTATTGGGCAAAGAGGAAAAGCAGAATGTGTCTATGGTTGTTGACGAAATATTTACTTCACCAGAGAAAATGGCGGAGAGCTTGCTGTGCAACTGGCGCTGGCAATGGTTTTATGAAAACAAGGACTTGTTGCCACGCAAAGATTATGATGATATTTGCAAGCTCGACTATGAAGTACCAGATTGCCTGAAAGAGCAGTACAGGCAAGTTATGTTAAGCTGGCAGGAGAAAATTGAGGCCATCCTTCAGAAAGAAACCTAAGATTTCTTATATATCAGGCGTCCAATAAGGGAAGTAGCAAATATAAAAGTAAATACAGCTGCCTGAAGAAACATATATCTTCTGTTTGCAGTGTAAATGAAAAGTAGAGATAACAAAAAACTGGCAAGCATAGTAAAATAAGTTCTTTTAATAAAGATATGGTTGTCCTTGCCGTCTACTTCCCTGTTTGGATGGTCAACTGGCCCAATGGCCAGAATAAGTATGGCAGTAAATAGATATAATACAAAAGAAGGAAACAGAGGTATTGTTAAATATTTTACTGCCAGCAAAGTAGAAGTGAGTATAAAGCAGGAGCCTGTAAAACAAGCTAAATATGTTTTCATATGCAGGCCGCCGCCAAATGAGCGCATGGGAATAAAAAGCAGGAAAAAGAAAAGACATTCCGGCAACATACCAAAAAACAGTGCTATAATAATACTACATAGTGTACTTACAGAAAATTCCAGAAAACACTGGAAACCATATTTGTAAATCCCTGTCATATCTTCGGTTATAATTCCTTTTTCAATTATGTAATCTGTTAATCTATTGGCTAAATATTCCATAACAGCTCCTTTTTAGATATTAAAATGAACAGCTTATTATCCGGTGTTTTCTGCATAAGAACCATACATAATCACGATAACTTGAAATTTATTGTTACTGTCTATAATTTCTACCTGCCCCTGGTAATTGGCAACAGCATGGTGTATTGATGAAAGTCCAAGACCATGATAAATAGTATTATTTTTGGTAGTAAGATAGTTGCCAGCATTATCCTTTTTGCGTTTTTTCTGGTAATTATTTCTTATGTTTAGCTGAAAGACATCTTTTACATAAGAAACATCAAGATATATACATCTTTTTTCATCAGATATATCTCTACAGGCTTCCAGTGCATTTTCTATTAGATTTCCTAAAATAATGACTAAATGTCCGCTTTCAAATGGAAGGGATGAGGGAACCAGGACATTGGCATTAAACTGTATATTATCTTTCTGTGCAGAAGCATATGCATGATTTATTAAGGAATCAATAACAATATTACCACTACTGGAAACTTCTGCTGGCCGTTCTCCAACACCAATGTTTAACATGCGCATTATGTATTGCTCTGCTTCACTTACCTGTCCGGCCTGGACCATTCCGAGAAGTCCTGTAAGATGTTCTTTCAGGTCATGCCGGATTCTGCGGATTTCAAGGTAAAGACTTTCCCGTTCTTCTGCCTGCTGGCTGCAAAGCTCAAGCTGTTGTGCATATAGACGGTTTTGTTCCCGGAGCCCGGCATTCCGGCTTATCTTGTCGTATATTTCAAATATAACATAGTTTATAATAAGCAATAAAAAACTGGCTGTAGCTGAAAAAATTGCATATTCACTATGGGCAGCAGCAATAATGAATATATGGTGCATAATATAAATACTGCTGGCTGGGATAAGAAAAATAACCAAAAAGTAAAACAAAGGGATTTCTGAATAATAATTGTCCCTGATACAGTGGTTTATAACAACTGATAAAAGAAGCATACACATTTTAGATACGAAGCTTCCTGCATCTTTAAGTGTTCCTCTATCAAAACCAACAGTACTTAATATCATTATAACAATAACTTCAACCAGCATCCATACAGTACATATTAACACTGAAAATATGCATCGATGCATTACACTATTTTTACGGGTAGATGAACTAATTATAAATATCAGCAGGACATTTCCAAACAATAGCAGATGGGGAGGAAGATGAATACCAACATTGTTTATAGAGAGAAAAATATAATATATGCCCCATTCTATATAACTTATGATATTCTGCTGTGCTGGTTTCCCAAATATTTTCATATATTTATGTATAATGAGAAGATGGAACAACGGCAAAAGCAGTTTCGGTGCTATTGTTAAGTATTCTGTCATTCTTCTATAACTGCCTTTCCGCCTGCAATTTTACATAGTTGCCGGCGCACTTCTTTTTGGCGGTCTTCGCTGATTTTTAATTCCATTTTTTTTCTGGCATAATTGATAGTAATATTAAAAAAGTTCATCTTTATTATATAGTCGTAATTTACAAGGAAAGACTGGTGGATGCGCAGAAAATACTGCCTGCTTGCAGCCAGTTCTTTTTCCACATTGTTGAGTTTTCCGTAAAAGTATTCGTTAGTTCCATCTTTAAGATGGATATATACAATTCTGTTATTGCTCTCAAAATAAACAATGTCTTTTACTGATATTTTTCGTATTTCTTTGTTGAATGTAAATTGATAAAATACCTCTGTTTCATTGATACGTTTACAGGCTTCCTTAAAGTAACGGTCAAACTGGGCATGGTTTAAAGGTTTTGAGAGAAAACGGAATGGCTCTACTTCAAACAATTCCTTTAAGTATTTGTCATAACCTGATACATAAACCAGCAGTACAGTACGGTCTATTTCACGAATACGGCGTGCAGCTGTTATTCCGTCAACCTGTTCCATTTCAATGTCAATAAATATAAGCTCATAGTGATCACCATTTTGAAAACTTTTCAAAAGAGTTTTTCCGTCAGAAAATACGTCTGTATCTGCACGGATTCCTAACTTCTGGCTCTCCTGTAGCACCAGGGTTTCAAGTTTTCTGGTAAACTTTGAATCATCATCACATATTGCTATTCTCAGCATTTTTATCCACTTCCTTTGCAGATGTTTCCCCGCTCTCCTTTTGAGCCTGCTCTAAACGCTCAAGTATGCAACGGAGAGTTTTTTTGTTGATTTCGGATAAATTCTGATAACGGAGGACAATATCATAACACTTATCCATTTCCTGGTTCATACGGTATTGTCCATTATAATCACGCTTTGTATCAGAAATTCCAAGTATGTAATCGGTGGTGACATTAAAGTGTTCTGCTATTTTTATAAGCGATTCAGAAGGAATATCATATGCGTGGGTTTCCATTCTGCTTACCGCTTGTTGAGTAGTACAAATTACTTCGGCAAGAGCTTCTTGAGACATATTCATATTCTTTCGTAATTCACGGATACGGTTTTTTGCCATATGTATAACTTCCTTTCTGTTAATATTTTACACAATCTGACAAAATATTCTAACAACTATAGCGAGTATTGAAATACTCGTATATTGGTAAAATATAAGAAATAACCGGTTAAGGAATAATTTCAGGGGAAAAATTACATGCTATACCGGAATTTCAACATTTAAAGAGAATAAAATGCAAAATAAGGTATACTTTCATTGAAAAATGAAATTGGAGGTGTATTATATGCCAGGTAACAAAAAGAAAAATATTACAGCTACAATTTTGGAAAAAGTAGCACGTAATTCTGTAAAAGCAGCAGCTGGCAGCAGATGTATGTATTGTCTGCACCAGCCTAAGCAGCCGGCAGGAATTAAGCAGTTTGCCAGATAAGTAAGCTGGCGTACGCAAGGAAATACTGTCATATGTATGGGGAAACCCATATATATGGCAGTATTTTTTAAAAAGTGAAATATATCTGAAGAATAAAAGACAAGAAAACATAATGGGAAGGAAAAGGTATGGCAGCTTTGATTGTTTCTGGAATATTGGACAAGCTGAATAACAGAAAGGAGCCTTTATGAAGAAAAGAACAGTAATATTTATGTTAATAGCATTTTGCATAATGTTTTCTTCTTGCGGAATAAACTATAAACTGCCAGAAGATATAGGGAGTACTTTGACAGAGTCTGGAACTTCTGTGGGAGATAAGTTACCTATAGAAGAGAATGATATATTTGGAGATGGGGAAGGGCAAAGTCTTGGATTTATACAGCATAGTGCAGTAAAACCACAGACAGATGATAATGGTGGGAAACTTTTATATTTGTATGATGGAGAAGAGATGAGTATTGATTATTCATTCCAGGTAGATGGAAAGGGAGAAAGTATTGGATTCCTTATGTTTGTGAATGGAGAAGCACAGGCATACAGGGTGGATTCTTCACAGGATTTGGAATATTGTCATTTATTTGAAACAGATGGAAAGGCAGAAAGAGAATTTACATTCCACTTTTTTCCGGTTAATGGTAAAAAGGGAGAAAATATTAATTTAGAAGTAGTCAGTATTTTTAATCCAAGTTTTGTACCTGATATGGCTGATACAACAAGTTATGGCTGGTATCACCGTATTGTTAGTAATTGTTATATTATTCAAATGGAGCAGGATGCCCCGTCCAGGCAAGATATCCAGCAAGATAATGTTATTAAAAATATTAAATGTAAAACGAAAAAAGTGACCAAAGAATATTTGGAAACAAATTTAGCCGCAATGGGATGGTCCAGCCTGACAACAGAATCCTTAAATGGCCAGACTTATTATGAGATTCTTTATAATGGAAAAATTACTTATGACAATATCAAGCTGGAAAAGGGGGATAATCTTCATATTTCTTATAGCTTATGTGGTTCTCCAGGAGTAGAATATGTTTCTACTTTGTTTATTGGCCATGTTCCAGTAAAGATTGGGGATTTACTTATGATGCAGACAAAACTTTCAAAAGGAGATGTCAGTACATGGGAGATTGAGCTGGATACTGGCAGTTTACCAGAACTATCAACTTTTTATATTATTTCTGTTCCACGTAATGCAGCGGATTACCCAGATGTCAATGCAATGGTGATAAAAACGGATTCTATTTGTTTATTTAAGGAGGATTAGAAAAAATGAAAAAACTGGTGGGTATTGTATTAGTTATTTTAATGATCCAGGTAATGGCAGGTTGTGCAAATAAAGATATGCAGGAACAAAATTCTGGAAATATAAGTAATACACAAGAAAGTGTCAAGGAGTCTGGTGAAGGGCAGAATCCTGTGAAAGATAATGACAGCCATATATATATGGATGATATAAGATTTATTGAACCAAAGCAAAGTTTATTTGCTGGAAAAGTCCGTGAAATCTGTTGTGGAGCGGATAGAAAGCTTTTAATCCGTGCGGATAAGCTTTATCTGTATGATGCTTCTGAAGGTATTGTTGTGGCAGAAGATAGTTTGGACGAATATCAGGATGTACAGATGTTTGCTTATGAATCAGGCTATGTGGTTATAGGAAATCCTGGGCAGGATGGCAGTGGGGGATTTGTGGACAGTACAAGTGAAATGAAATGTATCTGTAAGTTATATAACAGCCAGTTAGAACAGAAAAAGGAAATTGTCCTGTCAGACTTGTTAAGCAATGATGTAATTGTAAGCTTAAATTCAATAGATGTCTCTTCCGATGGGAATAAAATTATTTTTGCAACATTAAGTAATGTTTATCTTTATCAAACTGGTAATAAGAAGTGTAAAAAATTACTTTCAATAAATAAGAATGCAGCATATAAAGACCGGTGGATAAGCGATATTGAATATATGGCTTTTGTAAGTGGTGATAAGCAGATTGCATTTGTAGGAAATAGTATTCCTTTGGATGGAGGTGATTCCATACCATCTTATGGTATGTTTGATGTCACAGGGAAAAATCTGGTAATTTTAGGAGATGGCTCTTATTCTGTAGATGAAATGCTGATGGGCAATGGATTTATGTATTTGCCAGCTGTTTTCAATAAAGCTGATGGTACTTTATTAAAATATAACTTTGCAGGCGGAGAAGAAAGCAGCATAAGTTTCCGTAATGTTAAAGAAGGAAAAGACGGGGTATATACGTCTTTTAATGGAACTTATCTCGCAACTGCACTTTTAGACGGAAAGCTGGTATTAAATATATATGACAAAAAAGGAGTGCACTTAAAAGAATATGTGGTGGATGGTTTAAATGCTGCCTATTTTTACCGTATACCACAGATAATATTATGCGAAGACAGCAGGGTATGTATCGTTGTTTTGGGCAATAACCAGATGGATATAGACACTAAGATTATTTGTTTTGAATTTTAGGAGGAACTATGCAGATTGAGTTTGAGAATATATCAAAAAAGTACGGCAGAAGGTATGCACTGGAGCATTTCAGTGCAACGCTGGAGCAAGGTATATATGGCCTGCTTGGAGCAAATGGTGCTGGGAAAACAACTTTAATTAGTATTTTTGTTGGAATACTGAAAAAGGATAATGGAACTATCCGTCTGGATGGTGAGGATATATCTAAGATGGGGAAGGAATTTCTTGGGAAAATTGGATATATGCCACAATATCCTGTATTTTATAAGGATTTCCGTGTATTGGAATTTCTACAGTATATGTGTGAATTAAAAGGAATACCAAAAAAAGAAGGAACAGAATATGCAGAAGAATTATTGGAGATTGTCAACTTAAAAAATGATATGAATAAAAGGATAGGTGCACTTTCTGGTGGTATGAGACAAAGAGTAGGGATTGTGCAGGCAATGCTTGGCCGTCCTGAAGTGCTTGTATTAGATGAACCTACTGCTGGTCTGGATCCACAAGAAAGAATCCGGTTCCGCAATTTGATTGCACGGTTCTCAGAGAAAAGAACAATACTGCTTGCGACACATATTGTTTCTGATGTTGAGTTTATATCCAATGAGGTGCTGATTATGAAAGAAGGCAGGCTGCTCAAAAAAGACACCACAGAAAATTTAGAAAAAGAGATGACAGGGAAAGTGTGGAATATTACACTTAAGAATGCAGGGGATTTTGGAGCTTATGAAAAATATAATATAAGCAATATGCAAAGGGAAGGAGGGAATCTGCATTTACGTGTTTTGTCAGAGAAACCGCCTAAGGAAGAAGCAATAATGGCAGCTCCTAACTTGGAGGATGTATTTTTGTATTATAATAATTGCCTGGATGGAGGAAAGCATGATACAATTAATTAAATATGAATGGAAAAAAGCATTTCTAAAAAAAACAATAGTTATATTGATGGTTATTTTCATAATAATTGATTTAATAAAAATTGTAGATATATATCACAAAAAGTCTTATCTTATATCGGCAGGCACAGTATGGCGGGAAGCATACTGGGACATGTATAAAGATTACAATGGAAATATTACTGATGACAAAATCCAAAGTCTTGATGATATGTACCAGAAATTGGGAGAAGAAGTCATTGAAATGACGGCAAGCAGAGAGATGGATTTGGAAAAGTATATGACAGGAACGGTTTATAGTGATTACAACTTTTTAGACCGTTATTATATCACCCCGTTCCGGTATTTTGCCTTATATCAAAACAGAGCCGGAGAAATCTGCCAGAGGGCAGCAGACGCTGCCTCTAATGCCAAAAATACGGGAAACATGGAAGAGTACAGAAGAAATGCAAGAATATACCATATTTTTAAAGATAGGAAAATAAAGGATTTTTCTTACTTGGAAAATATAGAATTGTTTTTGGATTTTTCCTTTTCAGATATACTGGTACTGCTTCTGGTTTTATATGGTCTTTTGGCTGTTTATGGTTCTGAACGTGATGGGAATATGGAGTCTTTGCTGCTTACAAACAAAAGAGGAGGAAAGTCTGTACAAGTGGCAAAAGTTGCCGGGGCAGGGTTGTTTTCTATAATGGTTTCCACAATTTTTTCGATGGTTGATTATCTGGGCTTTGCATTTGTGGCAGGAAGTTTTGAGGGATTGAAAATGCCTGTCTATGCAATAGCCTTTTTAGGGCGTAGTCCTTTGGGCATAAACATCTTCCAATATTGTCTGCTGGATATGGCTGTACGGGCGTTTGGATTTCTAATTATAGGTATTGTTATGCTTAATATATCCTACATATTTAAAAATGTATTAGCTTCGTTTTTTGTAGGAAGTGTTTTCTGTGTATGTATAAGCATAATATATGAAAATTGTTGTCATATGCCGTTTCTGTGGCTTAAAATATTAAATCCATTTTCATTAGTAGATAATATTCATATATTTGAAAATACGGAATTTGTATCAATATGTGGATATCCATTTCCAGGGTGGCAGATTGCAATAGTGATTGGTGGGATTTACCTGGTTCTGCTTATTGGGTTGGCTTTGGTTGTTTCAAAAAATAATGAATATTGCAGGTGATATAATGCAGGAAATTAAAAAGATTTTTATTTATAATAAAGGAATATGGGTAATTTTGTCAGCGGTTATTTTGTGGATGGGATACTTAACAATGAAACCTTACACAAAGCCATCAAAGGAATATTTATATTATTTAGGTAATGTATCAGGAAAGTTAAATGCACACAAGGAAAGTTTTCTTGAAGAAGAAGCAGTACAGTTTGCTAACTTACATGTTGAAAAGGAAAGTTTAATGGATAGTTTTTTTGCGGGAGAAGTGGCAGAGAATGAATATCTGATGCTAATGGATGGTTATGAGGAAAAATTAAAGAGAGAAAAGGGATTTGAGCAGATATATGAACAGTACTTATATATTTGTGAGAACCGTGAAAACCGGTATTTTATGGAATATAACGGCTGGGAAGAATTGTTTTCGGACAAAGCTTTTTTAGTTTTCTCATCTATAGTGATTCTTCTGGTTGTGGGGCGCTTTTTATGCTGTAATTATGAAACTAATATGGACGAAATCTGTAAAACATGTAAGGAAAACAGATGGTGGCTTGTAAAAAAGGTAATAATTGCCAATATAATAGCAGGGTTTATGGGAGTTTTTTTAGTTTCATCAGAGTGTTTGTTTATTTCATTTTCTATAGGTTTGGAACAAGGAAATTTCCCAATACAAAGTGTTCCTTGTCTTTCGGATAGTACACGGGAGTTAACATGCTATGAAGCCTTTTTATTAATGTCAATATTGCGTATTCTGGGATGCATGCTTTATGCAGATTTAATCCTGCTGGTTTCTTCCCTTGTACGTAAGATGTCACTTACTATCTGCATAGCTGTTGCTATGCAGGTTTTGCCTTTGTTTGGATTTACGGGGTCTTTTATGTACCAGATACCGTTGCCAGTTAGTTTTATGGACTCTCTGGGATACTTGGAAGGCAGCAAGTATGAAAAAGACATGGTAACAGGAACGGATGTACTTATATTTAAAGAAATTCCAGCCCTTTATATAAAAATTCTGGTAGTCTTTACATTATTTATTATATTTCTTGCTGTTATCTGGATGATTAAGAGAGAGAAAAATAAATGGGAAAACCAGGTTATTTTTCATAGAAAAAAGAAAAAACAAGCACTCTTAAATATATTGTTAATAATTTTTGTAATGTCTGTTGCCGGGTGTAACAGTGCAGAGGTAGTAAAGAATAATGAATTATCATTTAATACAAGAGACTCTTTATGTTATGAGAACGGCACAGTAAAAATTTATTTTGAAGATACAGGGGGATTTCCTATAGTAGAAGACAAGCAGACAGGAGAAACAAAAGAATTATTGTCAGATCCATTGTTGCCATTAAAAGAAGATTGTGAAATTATGACGGAACTTTTCTATACGGAAGAATATGTATATTATGTATATCTTGACAGTAAAGAATATTATCACAAAGTTGGCAATAACGAAAGCCTGATAGAAATGGTTTCTGTCCATGAGGTATGTCTTAAGGATTATTCTGATAAGATTATTTTTGAGCAGCAGGTTGGAACAAACAGACAATTTTTGGGACTATCCTATGAAATAACTGATCAATGGAGTTTTCTGAAACTACACCGGTATTTTTGCCTGGATGATAAATATCTTTTTTTTATAACAGATAATTTTATTTACCAGGTAGACCGCAGTACAAAGGAGATAACTAAACTAGATATCAGCTCATCAGGGAATACTGCTTTTTACCAGGGAGGAATATATTATATTAATCAAAATTCGGTGGTTGAAAGATATGATATCACAACAGGTTCAGTACAACAAGTTATAAAATATGCTGTAAAGGATTTTGCTATTTATGAAAATAAATTGTATTTTTTTAACAGGCAGGATAAAAATAATATATGGAAATATGATTTTGATACATCAGCAGCAGAAAGGGAAACAGAGACCAGGTATTATAATAAATTAAGTAAATAAAATTAGAAATTGGGAAAAATGTCATATAAATTCGTAATAATTACGAGGCAGGTGAAAATATATAATTTTATGTTAATGTAAGTATACAGATGTTGCAACAGACTGTAATAATAAAAAGGAGGGAGTTTCAAATATGAAGCTTAAATTCAAAAAACTTGCAATAATGGCATTAACAGTAGCAACAGTTGCATCAAACGGGATGACTGCCTTTGCTGCATCAAACAGTAAGACAACTAGTGGCTATGGTAAATTGTATGGCAGTCTTACAAAGACTGGTAATTATGTGACAAGTGTCACAAAAAATCCGGACAAGGCCAAGCTCACAATTTCTGGAACTATCCAGGATGTGAATGGTAAGACACTTGTAACACAGCAGACCATTTACAGTGGGCGTGGAGCAACAAAGCTTTCAGGTCATTGGACAAACATCCCATCTAGAGCATATGCTATTTATGGGGCGCATGGTGTCCAGGGTGGAACGAAGTATGGTGCAGCTGTAGTATATACTGTTACACATGTTAAATAACCGGGTGTAATATTAACTAGGGAGAGGCTATGTGCAGATAAATATTTGGCTGCACATAGCTTTTTCAATTTCAAAAGATTTATTTTCCGCAGTTCTAAAAAATAAACCAGGTAAATCCAGGGCGTATATATTAAGCCAAAGTTGACAGTTATAAATAAAAAGGTGATGAGAAATGATTAAAAGCAGAAAAAAAATAATCTTTGCTATTATAATAGTATTATTTATAATAGCTGCTTGTTTGGGCTGGAATTTATATACTAAAGCAGAAAGTGACAGTAAGAAAGAAAATAATTCTGTTGCAAATGAAGAAATTATGGGCTTTATAGAACATGGTGCAGTTTTTCCTAATGTTTCAGATGATGATGAATTACTTCCATTTGAATATAATGGTGGACAATTTGACCTTGACTATTATTTAAATACTAATGGAGCCGCAGAGGATATTGGCTTGATGGTTTTTATTGATGGAAAAATTGTAGCATTCAAAATTAAAGAGGAAGATAGTTTTAAATATTTTAATTATATTAATATTAATGGGAATGAAGGGAACTTTAAATTTACTTTAAGTTTTGTACCGCCTGATTTGAAGGTTGGAAAAATATATAGTTTTGATATAATTTCGATTTATTATCCATCATATGTACCAGATATGGGCGTAAGCAAATCATATGGGGTGTATCATTCTGCTTTGTCATGTAGTTATAGTTTGAAATATTGTTGTAAAACAGATACAGACAATGTTGTTCAAGATGATTGCTACAGTATAGATTCTTTTAAATACTATTATGAACCAATATCAGACAAATCAGTGAGTGATTTTGGAGGTTCAGTAGAAAATGAAATGGATTTGCAACAGGGATTGTATTGTACTTCATATGTAGATGGACAAATAACATATGATAATTACAAAATAGAAAAAAATAAGGTGCACATTACCCTTAAAATTACAGGAAAACCAGGAGTGGAATATGAAACAACATTTTTTTTAAACCATAAACCGCTTATATTAAATCCGCCGGTATCTGTACATAGTGTAACCAAAGAAGAACAAATATGTGTAATAGATTTATACCTTGATGCAATGTTGGTAAATAGTGGTAGTACATTTTATAGTATTACAATGCCAAAAAATTCTTTAGAATCTTTAAATTACGGAATTGGACCTTATAAAACTCCTTCTATTTATTTATATAGATAGAGATATACATTATAAAAATTGATTATGTGGCAGCTGGAACATCGTTTATTTTATGGCCTGGCAATATTACCTTACCATAATTATACAAACAATTCCATAAAAATTTATGAAATGGACGTTGGATGGAAGTAATTTTATGTTGTTTTTTTGAATAAGTTAATATATACTGTATTTTAGTTTTTGTCTAACTATTCAAACCAGGAGGAAATGCCATGCGTGGAATAAACACACAGACAAAGAAAATCAGGAAGAAAGTATTTGAAGAAGTTGCACGTGCTGCTTATAAAGATGGTGACAGTGCTGCTATAAGCCATGAATTAGAAGAAATACCATACAGGATAACACCTTCGGATGTGCCTATATACCGTGAAAGTATATGGCGGGAAAGGGCTATAGCAGCTGAAAGGGTGCGTCTTGCTGTAGGGCTTTCCCTGCGTCCGCTTGACAGGCCTGTACATGTAACAGAAGGTTTTGAAGATAGTAATATTACTGAAAAATATTATGAACCTCCTCTTATGCAGGTAATTCCTTCTGCCTGTGATATGTGCGAGGATAATAAAGTTGAAGTTTCAAATATGTGCCATGGATGTGTTGCGCATCCATGTATGGAAGTATGCCCTAAAGATGCAATATCAATGGTTAATGGATATGCATTTATTGACCAGGAGAAATGTATTAAATGTGGCAAATGTATTAGTATATGCCCTTATCATGCAATTATTAAGAGAATAAGGCCATGTGCGGAAGCCTGTGGGGTTGACGCAATCGAAAGTGATGCACATGGACGTGCAAGAATTAATAATGAAAAATGTGTATCCTGTGGCCAGTGTATGGCAAGCTGCCCATTTGGTGCTATTGCCGATAAGTCACAGATTTTCCAGATGATACATGCAATAAAACAGGGTGGTGAAGTTATAGCAGAGATTGCACCTGCTTTTGAGGGACAGTTTGGGTCTGGGATTACACCAGCGCAGATAAAAGCTGCACTTAAGGACTGTGGTTTTAGTGATGTATATGAAGTTGCGCTTGGTGCTGATATAGGTGCTGTATCAGAAGCACACCATTACGTTAAAGAAGTAGTAAATGGTGATTTGCCATTTCTTCTTACTTCATGTTGTCCTGCATGGTCTATGCTCGCCAAAAAGTATTTTCCAGAAACTATAGATAGTATTTCACAGGAACTTACCCCTATGGTTGCCACTGCAAGGAGCATTAAAAAGAAACATCCTGATGCAAAAGTAGTCTTTATAGGACCATGTGCTGCTAAAAAGCTTGAAGCGTCAAGACGTACAGTACGCAGTGATGTGGATTTTGTTATAACATTTGAGGAACTGGATGCTATTTTTAAAGCAAAAAATATAGATTTTAGCAAATATGAAAAAGGGCGTTCAATGCATGATGCTACTGGTGCAGGCCGTGGTTATGCTGTATCAGGTGGTGTTTCGGATGCAATAAAGCAGTGTATTGATGAATATTATCCTGGAACAGAAGTTAAGATTGAACATGCAGAAGGACTTAGTGACTGCAGGAAGATGCTTCTGCTTGCAAAGGCTGGGAAAAAGAATGGCTGCATGATAGAGGGCATGGGATGTCCAGGAGGCTGTGTAGCAGGTGTTGGTACAATACTCCCAATAGCCAGTGCGAAAGCAGCAGTTGCCAAATCCGTAAAAGAATCAACTGAAAAAGTACCTCCAAAAGATTTACTTGAAATCAGGCTTGATTAATATAAAACAGGTTGCTATCCGCATATTTTATGGTGTGGATAGCAGATACATATAATATTTTTGCCTTAAATTTAAGAAAGGCATGGGGGATTTTTATGCTAGAAATTTTAAAATCAATTTTATTTGGAATTGTGGAGGGCATTACAGAATGGCTTCCTATCAGCAGTACAGGACATATGATACTGCTGGATGAATTTGTGAAACTTGATGCATCAGATGCATTTATGGAAATGTACCTTGTTGTTATACAGCTTGGCGCTATAATGGCAGTTGTATTACTATTCTGGAACCAGTTGTGGCCATTCTGCCTGCCACAGAATAACTCCATACAGCAGCATGGTATTATGGGTTATATTAAAAAAGATACTTTTATAATGTGGTTTAAAATAGCAGTTGCATGTATTCCAGCAGTAATTATAGAGCTTGCGATGGGAGATAAACTTGAAGAAATGTTTTATAATTACCAGACAGTTGCAATTATGCTTATAGTTGTTGGTATAATATTTATATTTATTGAAAACCGTAACAAAGAACATACAGCAAAAATAGATACAATAGCAGGAATTACATACCAGACAGCATTCCTTATAGGTGTGTTCCAGCTGGTAGCAGCAGTATTTCCAGGAACATCCCGTTCAGGTGCAACAATTATCGGAGGTCTTGTACTAGGACTTGCCAGGACAGTAGCAGCAGAATTTACATTTTATCTTGCAGTACCTGTAATGTTTGGAGCAAGCCTTATAAAGGTATTGAAATTCGGACTTTCATTTACTGCAAATGAAACTTCTCTCCTTATAATAGGAATGGTAACTGCATTTATAGTGTCACTTGTAGTTATAAAATTCCTTATGGGTTATATTAAAAAACATGATTTTAAAGTATTTGGATGGTACAGGATTATACTAGGTATACTTGTACTTGGGTATTTTATTGCGTTTTAAAATATCTCCCTTTTTGGAATTGTGCACCCATTAGGACATAACTTATAAATATATATTAAACTAACATTCCATACACAAATCCCCATTTTACACAATCCATCAAACCAACCATTTTCCCTTGTTTTTGTCCTCATAGGACTGAAACAAGGGAAAGTTTTTAATTACCGCCAACCACCTTATCCAAAAGCCTTGCGGAAGTCCGTTTCGCCTCCATTATTCCAGTCTGGAGACAGGAGATATCATTATATTCCGGCATGATGGGAAACTGCCCGTGAAACGGATTGTGGCAGCAGAGGGTGATAGGTGATACCGTGGAGAAAAATGGTATCAGTATGACAGTGCTGGAAGGCTGCTACTATGTCCTTGGAGATAATGCGTATAATTCCTATGATTCATGGTATTGGATAAATCCATTCGTTAATGGTGTGGATGTGGTGGTAAAATTAATTTCTTAAAAGTTAGAGGATTGACTTGACAATCACTTTACTGCGTATTATACTGTACTTGTTAATGTAATACAGTAAAAGACGGTAAGGCGGTGACGGTTTGGAGATTGTTGTAAGTAATAAGGCAAGCCGTCCTCTGTACGAGCAGATTGTGTCACAGATAAAAACGCAGATTATGAGCGGCGAACTGAAGGCTGGGGAAGCGCTTCCCTCTATCCGCTCCCTTGCAAAATCGCTGCAGATCAGTGTTCTGACCGTGCAGAAGGCATATGACATCCTGCAAGAGGATGGCTTTATTGAAGCGACAGCCGGGAAAGGCTGCTATGTATCTGTCCAAAATCAGGACTTCTATTTGGAAGAACAACAGAAAAAAATAGAGGGCTGTTTCAATGATGCGATAGAAATTGCCCGTATGAGCGGAATACCACTTGATAAATTAATCAGCTTATTAACATTATTGTACGAGGAGGATTAGCGATGACAAATGCTTTCATGGTATCAGGCCTTACCAAAACTTATCAGGATTTTGTTTTGGATCATGTCTCGTTTACCGTTCCCAGTGGGTCCATTGTTGGACTGATTGGAGAAAACGGCGCAGGAAAAAGCACAACCATCAATGCAGCTTTAGGGCTGATTCAAAAGGAAGATGGTGTTGTATCCATTTTGGACAGCGAGGAACTGGACGGGGATGTCAAAGAACAGATCGGCGTCGTGTTCGATGGCAGCAATTACCCGGAAATTCTTTCTCCCCGGAAATTGAACCAGGTTATGAAAAACATTTACAGGACGTGGGATGAACAGGCTTATCTGCGCCTGCTGAAACAGTTTTCCCTGCCGGCCGATAAGCAGATCAGACAGTTTTCAAAGGGAATGAAGATGAAGCTGGCAATCTCCGTTGCATTTTCCCATCATTCCAGGCTGCTGGTCCTGGACGAAGCCACCAGTGGTTTAGACCCGGTTGTCCGGGATGATATTCTGGATATGCTGCTGGATTTCGTGCAGGACGAAGAGAATTCCATTCTGGTATCTTCCCACATTACCAGTGACCTGGAGAAGATTGCCGATTATATCGTGTTTATCCATGAAGGGAAAGTGGTTTTTGAGAAAACCAAAGACGAACTGACCGAACGGTATGGCATCATTAAGTGCGGTGCGGCGCAGTTTGATGCGCTGGATAAATCCGATATCATCTCGTACCGTAAAATGGACTATGAATGGCAGATACTGGTTTCAGACCGGGAGAGGATGCAGAAAAAATATCCGAAAGCCCTGGTTGTCCCGGCAACGATTGATGAAATTATGCTTCTTTATGTAAAGGGGGAAAGGTGATGAAAGGCGTTTTGGTGAAAGATCTCTATATTGCCAGGAGCAATATCCTTGTAACCATTGTCAGCCTGGTTGTTCTGGGCTTTGGGCTATCTTTTTTGCTGGAAACCAGTGCGCTTCTGGTTCTGGCTCCGGTTGCCGCTACTACAGCAGCCTTTATCAGCATTACCAGTGATGCGGCTTCCAAATGGAACAAAAATGTTATTACCATGCCGGTATCGAGGAACCAGATCATTGGCGGGAAGTTTCTGTTTTACATCCTGCTTGCCATATTGGGAATGCTGACAGCGCTGGTTTCCTGCGCCGTCATTGCCTGTTTCGGTATGGATATCACGCTTCACTCGCTGTTACTGTACGGCTCTATCGGGATGAGCGCTACCCTGTTGGCAGGCGGCATCAGTCTGCCGTGTGCATATCTGTTTGACCCAGAGAAATCGCAGATTGTCTTTATGATGTCATTTATGGCGTCAACAGGGATTATTACGGGGCTTGTTCTTCTTATCAATTTGGTATTTCCTGTAAAGGAGAATATCCTTCTGGCTTTCCATATTGTACTTATCATTTCCGTTATCTGGTTTTTTATTTCATACCGGATTGCAGTAAAGGTATATCAGAAACGTGATATTACCTGATGAATATAGGATGAAAACAACGGGGTGCAGACAGCCGGCGAATGACTGTATGCACCCAAAAAAATTTATGGGATTTAGACAGACAAATATTCTGGGAAGAAATCCGGGCATAGGATAAAAAAAGTTGCCGGCTGTAACATTTCGCGGACATTTGCTTGTTATACTATGTAAAAAAGCAGAGGAGTGTGGATATGAAAAAGATCTTGTTGGTAGAGGATGACAACCTTTTAAATAAAACGCTGGCTTACAACCTGATTTCTGAGGGTTATGATACTGTGTCAGCTCTGAATGCAGGCACAGCCGCCGGGTTATTGACGCAGACGGAATATGACCTGGTACTTCTGGATATTAACCTGCCAGACGGCAGCGGCTATGACCTGTGCAAGCTCATAAAGCCGGAGAATCCCGGCACGCTGGTGATTTTCCTGACTGCAAACGACCAGGAGAGCGACCAGATCCGTGGGTATGAAGTTGGGGCTGTGGATTATATTACCAAGCCATTTTCCATTGGGGCGTTGCTGCGGAAAATACGGGCCATGTTCGCTATGCTGGAACACCGGGGAATGGCAAAGGACTTCTATGATGACGGCAGGCTGTTTTTGGACTTTTTGGAACAGTCCGCTGCGCTGAACGGAAAGACCATTACCCTTTCCCCCATGGAATATAAGATGCTGTACCTGTTCTGCAAAAACCCAAAACAGATCCTTACCAGGCAGCGTCTTCTGGAACGGCTGTGGGATGCGGATGAAAACTATGTGGACGAACACACACTGACAACCTCCATCAGCCGTATCCGGGGCAAGATTGAGGCTGATGGCGATACTTATATCAAAACGATTTACGGAATCGGGTATCAGTGGATGGGAGGCGGGAAAAAATGAATCTGGGGAGAATCTCTGTAAAAAGGATATTCCTGCTTGTCAGCGGCGGTATGGCAGTTTCCATGCTGGCCATCTGCGCTGTTTTCTTCGTGGTGACAGGACAGATGTGGATACTGGCCTGTGGCATACTTCTGACGCTCTGTGCCCTTGTATGGATGTTCCTTCTGTCGATTGCCTTCAGCAAACGGCTTTCCGTATTTACCAAGGAGTTGTGTCAGGCAATGGACCAGATGATAAGCGGAAGCGGAGAGCCTGTGCGTGCTGCGGACAGTGAAACACTCTTTGCCCGTATCAGCTACCGTCTTTCGCGGTTATATGGGATTATGCAGGAGAACCGGCGGAAGGTGGATGAGGAACGGCAGGAGCTGCAGATGCTGGTGTCGGATGTCTCCCATCAGGTGAAAACACCAGTGGCAAATCTGAAAATGGTGACGGATACACTGCTTTCAAAGCCGGTCACAGAAGAAGAACAGCGGGAGTTCCTGCAGGGCATCCGGAACCAGACGGACAAGCTGGAGTTTCTTTTTCAGGCTCTTGTGAAAACCTCCCGGTTGGAAACCGGGGCAATCTGGTTGGAAAAGAAAGACGTCCTGCTGATTGACACGCTGGCGATGGCCTGCAGCGGCATCGTATATGCGGCGGAGAAAAAGAATATATCCGTAACGGTGGACTGTCCGGAGGAGCTGTGCCTTTCCCATGACAGCAAGTGGACGGCAGAAGCTGTATTCAACCTGCTGGATAATGCAGTGAAATATACCCCGGCTGGGGGAGCCATCCGAATTTCAGTAGAACAATGGGAAATGTATGTAAAGCTTAGCGTGTCCGATACTGGCAAGGGTATCCCAGAGAGCAATCGGGCCGCTATTTTCCGGCGCTTCTATCGTGAGGAAGAAGTACACGGGCAACAGGGCGTGGGCATTGGCCTGTATCTGACCCGCGAGATTGTAACGAGGCAGGGTGGCTATATCAAAGTGGTTTCGGAGCCGGGCAAGGGTTCGGAATTTTCCATTATGCTCCCTGCAAGATAGCACTTGTCGGACTGAAATGTCCGGGTCTTGTAACATTTCAGCCGCATTTTTTATACCGCCTCGGACATTTCTGTGACATTTGGATTTTATACTGTCCTTATCAACAGGCAGAAAGCCTTGAAACACCACAAGGGTATACCTGTATGTCCTGAAAAACAGGACAGAGATAAGGAAAGGAGCATTTGATTTATGAATGTATTACAAACAATCGATCTGAAAAAGTATTATGGCAGTGAGCCAAACATTACCCGCGCCCTGGATGGCGTCAGCCTCTCTGTGGAACAGGGGGAATTTGTGGCAATTGTCGGAACGTCCGGCAGCGGGAAATCCACCCTGCTTAACATGATGGGCGGGCTGGATACGCCTACGTCCGGCAATGTTATTGTCCGTGGGGATGAGCTGGCCAAAAAGAATGACGAGGAGCTGACCATCTTCCGCCGCCGCAACATCGGCTTTATCTTCCAGAACTATAACCTTGTCCCGATCCTGAATGTGTATGAGAACATTGTCCTGCCTGTGGAGTTGGACGGAGATGTGGCAGACAAGAAGTTCATGGACGAGATTGTGAGGATGCTGGCGTTGGAAGATAAACTGCAGAATATGCCGAATAACCTTTCCGGCGGACAGCAGCAGCGTGTCGCCATTGCCCGGGCTCTCATCACCAAACCGGCCATCATCCTGGCTGATGAGCCCACCGGAAATCTGGATTCCAAGACCAGTGCCGGTGTGCTGGGGCTTTTAAAGCGTACCAGTATGGAGTTTAACCAGACTATTGTCATGATTACCCATAATAACGAGATTGCCCAGCTTACTGACCGGATCATAAGGATTGAGGACGGCAGGATCGTGGAGCAAGGGGGTGGCAGACCATGACATGGCCTTTTGAAAATGATACCAGCGCTGTTACCCGTAGGTTATCAAATGCCCGTATTGGACAGAACCGTTTCAGGAATCGTCTGATTGGGATTATTATATTTATGGTGGCAGCCATTATGGCGTTTGTTTCTTCTTATGCATATAACATTACAAATGAATATGCGGTATCAACTGCATATCAGGGAATTTTCCAAAACCTTTCACATGAGAATATCTCTTTGCTGAAAGAAGATCCCCATATTCAAAAAGTGGGTGTATACCAGTCTGTCGGCATGACGGAACAGGAGAATGGCATCACAATGGGTATGGTATGTTCTGATGAAACAACCATGCAGCTCTCCAACATCACACTGTTGGAAGGACGTATGCCCCAGGCAGCGGATGAATTGCTCGTGGAAAGGGGATATATAGATACCCTGGATCTAAAAGTGGGGACCGGCGACACAATATCCCTTCATTATCGCAACCAGGCAAGCCGTCAGTTAGAAACAAAAGATTTCCGGATTACAGGTTTTATTCAAACAACCGCTGAGAATGACAGAGACAGGGTTGCTTATAACGCTATTGTTTCACAGAATTTTGTGCGGGAAAACCCTGCTCTTTCCATTGGACCGGTGGCAGCTATGATTTCTGTCCATGATACTGCAAAATATACCAATCAGGAATTAAAAGAGCTGATACAGACGATTGGCCTTGATTGTGGGATCTCTGCAGACAACATTCAGGTAAATAATTTATACATTGACAGCAATAACATGTCAAATGAGACGGTACTAACGGTTTTGCTCGTTGGGTTGGTCTTAATCGGTGTATGTTCCCTGGTTGTCTATAATATATTTTATATTTCGGTTATAAATAATGTAGTTTCCTTTGGACAGCTGCGTACAATTGGCACTACGAAGAAACAAATCAGGCAGATTATTTCACGGGAAGGAAACTATCTTGCGCTTCACTTCATTCCATTTGGGTGTATGGCAGGCGCGGTGTTATCTTTTCTGATAGACCAGAGCGCTTTTCAGCTGCTTCCAGATATTGTGATTGTGTTTTTATCAGGAATTGCTGTATTTGTTTGTGTAAGGCTCTCTGTTTTGAAACCAGCAAAGATTGCCACGTCAGCTTCACCTGTGGAAGCATTCCGTTATAGCGGTTATAGCGGAACAAAAAAAAGGAAAAAGAGCAGGAAGCATCTTACGCCGTTTTCA